>Ga0255353_1000002_pt1 | contig 148026 bp, 121 predicted proteins | sample HBST25metaG_FD_189941 | JGI IMG/M metagenome (GOLD analysis project Ga0255353, IMG submission 189941) | Peat soil microbial communities from Stordalen Mire, Sweden - H.B.S.T25 | ecosystem: Environmental > Terrestrial > Soil > Wetlands > Peat | place: Sweden: Norrbotten County, Stordalen Mire...
CGTGCGCATCCCGGCCGGCACCACGCTGGCCATCCGCATCGATCAGCGCATCAGCGTAAAGAGCAGCCGCGTTGGAGACAGGTTTACGGGCGAGCTGGTCGAACCGGTGCTGGCCGGCGACGACAGTGTGCTGCTGCCGAAGCTCACGCAGGTGGGTGGGGTAGTGGATGCCGCGCACCGGCGGGGACACTTCAAGGGTAGATCGATTCTGGAACTGCGGTTGACCTCTCTCACGCTGGATGGAATCAGGTACCCCCTGACGACGGCGGATATGGTGAGCACGAAGAAGGGCAAGGGCAGGCGCTCAGCGGCCATGATTGGCGGAGGGACAGGCCTGGGCATGCTGGTGGGTGGTGTGGCCAGCGGCGGCGTTGGGTTGCTGGTGGGTGGCCTGGCCGGCGGCGGCGGCGGAACCGCCCTGGCCGGGTTGACCGGCAATCGCGACATCGACATCCCGGCCGAGTCGATTATCCACTTCAAGCTGGCGAGCACTCTGGTGGTGCAGCCGGCGCAGTAACTCTCAGACTGACAGAGACGACAAAGGCCGCGCTGAGCGCGGCCTTTGTCGTTACTAACTCGCTTTTCCGAGTTATCCGTTCAACTGTTCCTGCAGCTTGTTCAGGGTGCGGTGCAGGTCCTTGTCGGTGCGGCGCAGTTCGTCGATCTTGGCGATCGAGTGCATCACCGTGGTGTGGTGCTTGTTGCCAAACTGGCGGCCGATTTCCGGCAGGCTTGCCTCGGTCATCTGCTTGGCCAGGTACATGGCGATCTGGCGCGGCACCACCACGTTGCGCGAGTTGTTTTTCTGCTTCAGGTCGCTCACCCTCATGCCGAACTGCTCGGCCACCGCGCGCTGAATGGCTTCGATGGTGATCTTGCGCACCTGCATGTCGATGAACTGCTTCAGGCACTGCTGCGTGGAGGCCAGCGAGATCTCCATCTTGTTGAGCCCGCACCAGGCGATCAGGCGCGTCATGGCGCCCTCGAGCTCGCGCACGTTGGTGCGCACGTTCGAGGCGATAAACAGGGCCACGTCGGTGGGCAGGAGAACCTGCTCGTTTTCCGCCTTCTTCTGCAGAATCGCGACCTTGGTTTCGAGGTCGGGCGGCTGAATGTCGGCGATCAGGCCCCACTCGAAGCGCGAGCGCAACCGGTCCTCGATCTCCGCCAATTCCTTGGGGGGGCGGTCCGAGGCGATCACGATCTGCTTCATGCTCTCGTGCAGCGCGTTGAAGGTGTGGAAGAACTCTTCCTGGGTGCGTTCCTTCTGGGCGATGAACTGGATGTCGTCGATCAGCAGTACGTCCACGGAGCGAAAGCGGTCGCGGAAGGTGGTCATGCGGTCGTTGCGCAACGAGGTGATCATCTCGTTGGTGAATTTTTCCGCCGAGGCGTAGCAGATGCTGGCGACCGGCTGGCGGCGCTTCACTTCATGGCCGATGGCGTGCATCAGGTGGGTCTTGCCCATACCCACGCCGCCGTAGAGAAACAAGGGGTTATAAGCCCGGGAAGGGCGCTCGGCCACGGCCAGGGCCGCGGCGCGGGCAAACTGGTTGCCATTGCCGATGACGAACGCATCGAAGGTGTAGCGCGGGTTGAGCTGCGCGGCGGAGGACCAGTCGAAGCGGCCCTGTTCGGGCGTCCGAGCGGTGGGCGCCGTGGGCGCGTGTGCCGGCACCGGGCCAAACCCCCCGTCCCTGCGCTGCGGTGGAATGGAGGGGTCGTCCTCGGCGGTGACAAAACACACGTCGTCGAACTCCAGCGATTGCAGATCGATGGCTTCCTGAATCAGGTCGCCGTACTTGTCTTCGATGTGCAGAAACTCCGGCGACGGTACGCGTACGTACAGCCTCCGGCCGGCCGCATGGCTATATCGAGTCGGCTTGAGCCAGGTCTCGAAAGACTGACGGATGACCTTCTTCTCAAGGGCCGCAAGAATCTGCAGCCACGGGTTGAGGGGAGAAGTCGGTGAAAATGCGAATGACATCTTATAAATCCTTGACTGCGCCGCCGGTTCGTTGCCGGTCCTGTTCATCTGCGGGTTTTGGCAATGACTCTCTTCAGGCGCAGGGTATTTCGCCCTGCATCCGATACCTGCTTGCCGACTACCTGATTGCCGCTGGTCGGCCCCTGGAATACGACCTCGGGGCCCCGGGATAAACCTGGTTCCGTGGGACGCTTTAAAACTTTCTGAACGGTCCCGATAGTAGCACATTTCGGGGTTATTGCAATCACTCGTTCACGTAACTTTAGGTCACTCATCGGGGGTTGCACCATTGATGGTGAAACTATCGGCAAATGTTACCGGCGTCACAGACAGCGGGTCTCCATGCGGGATTTTTCTTCCGTCTTGAATCCTCGATTTCGCGTCCTGAGGCCCGGTCCGGCAGGCACGTTCCCGCCGGAGTGGCCGTTTTTGCTGGATTCCTGGCCCAACCTGCGCTACACTTGAAACTTGCCGTCAAGGCTTAGATTTCTTTCAGGAAACAGGAGCGCACTTCCATGCCCAAGCGCACATTTCAACCCAATCGCCGCCACCGTGTGAAGACACATGGTTTCCGCGCGCGTATGAAGACCAAGGCCGGCGCAGCCATATTGAACCGCCGTCGCGCCGTCGGGCGCAAGCGCGTCGCTGTCAGCGCAGGTTTCCGCGACTAACCCCTCCCTGCCGTCTGGTTTGATCCGGAATGCGCCGCACTCCGTGGCCGTTTCGGATCGAGCTCTCCCCGGCATAACCATGAATACCCCTCCCAAGCCTGCCGACCGCCAGTCCATGGCGCGCGCGCGCCTGCAGAAGCACGCCGATTATCAGCGCGCCTACGCTGCTGGCCGCAAGCGCCAGTCCGCGTCCATGAGCTGGTTTCTGGCCCCGCAGCCGCAGTCCTCGCCCGGGATCAAACTCCCGGCCGGTCCGCGCGTGGGTTTGACCGCTGGCAAAGTTCTGGGCAAGGCGCATGAGCGCAACCGCCTCAAGCGCCGGATGAAGGAGGCTCTACGCCGCCACGTGGATCTGTTTCCCGTGGGCTGTGACTTGATCCTCCATCCCCGCCGCTCCGTGCTCACCATCGATTTCACGAAACTTGAGGCAGAGGTTGTGCGTATCCTTCAGCAGGCAAACGCCGATGCTGCCCGCTGGGGGCAGAATTCCGGGCGGCCCGCCGCGGCGCAGGGATTGGCGCCAGTTGCACCGCACGCGCCTGTGGCCAGGCCGCTACCCAAAAACGTATGTTGACCCGTATTCTGCTCGCCGTGCTTGCTTTCTATCGCCGCTGGCTTTCGCCCGCGGTGCATACGCTGAGCCCTGGCGGCTGCCGTTTCCAGCCTACCTGCTCGGAGTATGCACAGGTGGCGATTGCCATCCACGGCCCTTTTCGCGGCGTGGGCCTGGCTCTCTGGAGGCTTTTGCGCTGCCATCCTTTTGCGCGCGGCGGTCTGGACCAGGTTCCGCCGCGGCGCTTGGCGGACGCGAATTCATCCCATTTTCCGCACGAACCGTTACCATAGGAAGAGCGGCGGCCTGACGGCATTGCCCCTTCACGAATAGGAAGTAACCTTTGTCCGAATTCAAGAATCCCAATCTTCAAACGCAAGGCTCAGGCCAGGGCAGCGGCGGCGGTGATTCGCGCGGCTTGCTGGCTTTCACTTTTCTTGCGCTCGTTCTCCTGCTCGGCTACCAGTTTTTCGTCAAGCCCAAGCCGGCCCCGCCGACCCCGGCCGCGCAGCAACAGGCTCAGAATCAGGCTCAGCAGCCCGCACCGGCGGCCACCGCCGGGCAGCCACAACTGGCCGTCGGTTCCGTGCAGGCGCCCTCCACCACTCCCGGCATCACCGCCGCAGTCGAAACCGAGACTACGGTCGAGAACGACAGCTACAAGCTCGTCTTCACCAATCGCGGCGCGCAGGTGAAGCATTGGATACTTAAGCACTACTTCGACACCGCCGGCAAGCCTCTGGACATGGTGCAGGCCCAGGCCGCCGCGCGCTTCGGACTGCCCCTTTCGCTCTTCACCTATGAGCCGGCCCTCACCACGCAGCTCAACCAGGCGCTCTACCAGGTGACAGCTTCCGGCGCGCCGCTTTCGGCGACCGGCCACGCGGTGGCCCCTGCCACCAACGCACTCACCTTCCACTACGCCGCCAACGGCTTGGATGTGGTGAAGACCGTCCGCTTCGACCCGAGCTACGTCCTCACCATCGAGACCCAGGTTCGCCGCAACGGCGTGCCGGTGCGTGCGCTGGTCGAGTGGCCGGCCGGCCTCGGCGACATGGAAGAGTTCGGCTCCGCCCACGGCCTGAGTCTTTCCGTTCAGCGGCAGCCCTCGCAGTTCTCCTGGTCCCTCAATGGCAAGGAGGACTCGACGGCCGCCGCCAAGGTAAGCCACAACGCCACCATCGAGCAACCTTACGAATTCGCGGCCATCACCGACCTCTACTTCACCGCCGCCTTCCTGCCCGATTCCCCCGCCGGGACCTCGGTGGTCACCTTCCACAACACCATCGACCTGCCCGTCGATCTGAGCGACCCGACCAGCAAGCTGTCGCCCACCTCGGTGCTCGGCCTGGCCGCGGGCGACACCAGCGGCTACACCCGCATTCGCCTTTACGCCGGCCCCAAGCAGATGGATGTGCTCAAGACCATCCACACCTCCGGCCCCGACGGCAAGGCCACCGGACCCACGCTCGAATCGCTCATCCAGTTCGGCTGGCTCACCGTCATCGCCAAGCCCCTTTACCTGTCCCTCCGCTTCCTCTACACCGCGCTCGGCGCCGGCTACTACACCTGGGGCTGGGCCATCATCATCGTCACGGTCCTGTTCAACGTGGCCCTGTTCCCCACGCGCATCATGATGATGCGCTCCTCGCTGAAGATGATGCGCATCCAGCCCAAGGTCGAGGCTCTCAAAAAGCGTTACTCCCATCTCAAGATGAACGACCCCAAGCGGGCCGAGATGAACACCGAGATGATGGCGCTGTACAAGACCGAAGGCGTGAACATGTACGGCGGCTGCCTGCCCATGCTCTTGCAGATGCCGCTCTTCTTCGCCTACTATCGCGTGCTGCTGAACGCTGTCGAACTGCGCCAGGCTCACTGGTTCTGGCTCACAGATCTTTCTTCGCCGGACCCGCTTCACATCCTGCCCATCCTCATCATCGGCAGCATGTTCCTGGTCCAGTTCATCACGCCCTCACCGGGCATGGACCCCGCCCAGCGCCGCATGATGGCCATCATGATGCCGGTCATCTTCGGCTTCTCCATGTGGCACTTCGCCTCGGGCCTGGCCCTCTACTGGGGCACCGGCAACATCATCAACCTGGCCATTCAGATTGGCATCAACCAGTCCAGCATCGGCAAGGAGATGCACGCCATCGCAGCCAAACGCGCCCTCAAGAAGGCCGGCGTGAATCCGAAGGTGATCCAGGGCCGGCGGTAACCCGCATCTTTTTGAATGCAATGCTCGAAATACAGAAACGGGGACTGGCTATGCGGCCAGTCCCCGTTTCCATTTGGCGAGCCATCCGGACGCCCATTCGATCCACCTGACCCTCGTGGTGTATCGTCCATTTCGTATGGAAAACACCGCGAACAGTGTTCCGCATCCCGCACCCGAGGCCGAAGAGGTCTATCGCCGCTGGCTGAAGTTTCTCGACGAGGAGTTCACCCGCCACCATTCTCCCGAGCGCCGCGCGGAGATTGTGCGCGACCAGCTCTATCAGCTCTACCTGGGCCGGCCGCACGGCGGCAAGCTCAACCTCGAGCTGACCTCCGAGCTGCCGGGCAACGTTCTTTCGCTGTCGCTGGACCCGGAGAACGTGACCCTCGAAGCCGAGCACTTTCACGACGCCGATCCCGAGAAGTTTGCCATGCGCAAGCCGCTGCTCTGGTTCTGGCAGATGTTCGACCGCTCACCCATCGGCACCAATCACTGGCTGGGCATCCGTTTCCGTTCCATGCTGGGCCGCCACATTTTTGCCCGCATGGGCGCCGGGGTCAAGATCTATCACGGTGTCGATCTCACCTACGGCTACAACCTTTCCATTGAAGAAGGCGCCACCATCCGCCAGCGCGCTCTGCTGAACGACCGCGGCGGCATCACCATCGGCAAGGGCGCCATCATCGGCTCGTTCGCGCGGGTCTACTCCCACACTCACTCGCCGGAGAACTACGACCGCGTCACGCTGGTGCCCACCGTCATCGGGCCCGGCGCACGGATCGGCAGCCACGCGATTGTCCTTGCGGGGCAAACCGTCTCAGCCGGACAGATTGTGGGCAGCTTCCCCGCGGGCCGCATCTGAGAACCTGCGCGGAGACCAAGTTGTTGAGCGAGGGAGTAGGGAATAGGGAGTAGTCATCCCAGGTCTGAAAATCCAGACCTTGGGTAGCCATCTTCGATGGCAGATTCAGATTTGGGCAACCCGCCCTTACTTGGTCGGCTAAGAATTCGATATTATTCTTGACTTCTTTCTCGGGCAAGTATAATTTGACGAGCATGACAGATGAAACCTTCAACCTGACTTCCGAAGCGGCAAAGAAACTGTCGCGCCTTGGCGCTTCAAAAGGTGGGGCAGCGCGGGCGCACAACCTTACGCCGGAAAGACGTAGTGAGATCGCACGAGCAGCTATTGAAGCGAGATGGGAAAAAGCCGGGAAGGTTCGACTCCCGCGGGCTACTCACAAAGGAAACTTCAAAGCTGATTTTGGCATCGATGTCGATTGCTATGTGCTGAATGATGATGCTAAGACGGCCGTAATCAGCCAGCGCGGGATGGGGGAGGCATTGGGGCTTGGCAAAGGCGGAAGCCGACTCCCGCGCTTTGTGGGAGGAAAAGTAATCTCTAGTTTTGTCGGGCCGGAACTTCGGGGAAAACTGGAGCAACCCGTTATTTTTCAAGCGCAAGTCGGTGGGCCAGAAACTCTCAGCCAGGTGCATGGATACGACGTAACTATTCTCATTGACCTTTGCAAAGCTGTCACTCTAGCAGAAAGTGAGAAAAAGCTCCTACCCCATCAGGGCAACGTTGCGAAACAGGCTCGTATCATTCTGAATGCCTCTGCAAAGGCTGGAATCAAGGGGCTGGTCTACGCACTTGCTGGTTACGATGCAACGAAAGAAGAGGTTATCGCTGCATTCAAATTTTATGTACAGGAAGAGGCTCGAGACTACGAACGAGAGTTTCCTGAGCAGCTTTACGAAGAGTGGTATCGCTTGTATCAGATACCTCACCCGGAGAAGAATCGTCCTTGGAAATTCATGCACCTCACGGTGGATCAGGTTTATAGGCCGTTGGCAAAAAGCAGTGGCAAGATTCTCCAGATGACACAGGAACAGCGTGAGAATAGTCATGCTCGCTACAAGAAGTTGCATCAGTTTCTCTCTGAAATCGGCGTGAAAGCTCTTCGCACCCAACTTGGCCAGTTGCTAGGCATAGCGCGAATCTCAAAATCGCAAGAGGAATATGAGGGCCATTTTCATACTCTCTTCGGAGAGCAGCTCGACCTGTTCCGAGATAATCCGCGGAGTGCTTAAGCATTACCCTATTGCGGCATTTCCTGCCAAGACGCCAAAGTCGCAGCAACAGAGATGAGATGTGCTGTCGGTCTCGAATCCCAGCGCCACATCATGCTAACCTGAGATTTCCTCCCATGGAGATTTTGATTGCAACCCAGCAGCCTGATTATTGCGATTTTCGAGTTTGTTCTGCTCATCTTCTCGCTGAGCGTGCATGAGTGCGCCCACGCCTGGATGGCCTCGCGCCTGGGCGACCAGACCGCGCGCCTGCAGGGCCGCATCACGCTCAACCCGATGTACCACATCGATCCCATCGGCACCCTGCTGTTTCCCGCGCTGATGATCTTCGGGCCCCTGTTTGGATTCGGCATGTTTGGCGGAATGCTGGTGGGCTGGGCAAAACCCACCCCGGTCATCACCCGCAACTTCCGCAAGATCGTCCGCGACGACAACTTGACCACCCTGGCCGGCCCGGTTTCAAATCTGCTGATTGTCGCGGTTGCCTTTCTCGCGCTGGCGCTCATTTCCGTTGCCGTGCCCAATGGCCGCCTGGTGGTTTTCTCCACTTTAAGCGGCGGTCTCGCCATCGGCGCGCCCTCCGGACTACAGGCGCTCGTTCTGCTGGCCATCCTGGCCGTTGAGATCAATCTGTCGCTCTGCATTTTCAATCTGCTCCCCATTCCGCCGCTCGACGGCAGCCGCCTGTTGCGCAATATGCTGCCCTACAACGCCGTTCAGGTCTACGACCGGATTCCCATCTGGGTCAGTTACATGCTGATGATTTTTGTGGGCGGAACGATCATCAGGGCATTCGTTAATCCCATGCTCGGACTGGTGGTCTGGGGACTGCTGCACGTCTAGACAGCAAAGGGCGCAGGTTCCAGGTTGCCGCTACAATGGAACCAGGCCCTCCGTTGACGGCCGCATTCTTTTGGCACTCCTCCGGAATCGATAATAAAAATGGAAGAATCCGCAATCCAGTCCTCTCGTCCGCGCGTTTTGAGCGGCATGCGTCCCACCGGCAAGCTCCACCTGGGCAACTACATGGGCGCCCTGGCCAACTGGGTCAAGCTGCAAGACCAGTACGAGTGCTACTTTTTCATTGCCGACTGGCACGCCCTGACGACGGATTACGCCGATACCTCGATGGTCGGGCGCAACACGCTGGATGTGCTGCTGGACTACCTGGCCGCCGGGCTGGACCCGGCCAAGAGCGTGCTCTTCCTGCAAAGCAAGATTCTGCAGCACGCTGAGCTCAACCTGCTGCTGGGCATGATTACGCCGCTCGGCTGGCTGGAGCGCGTGCCTACCTACAAGGAACAGCAGGAGAACATCACGGGCAAGGACCTGTCGAATTTCGGCTTTTTAGGCTACCCGCTGCTGATGGCTTCCGACATTCTGCTCTACCAGCCGAAGTTCGTTCCCGTGGGCAACGACCAGACCGCGCACGTGGAGCTGACGCGCGAGGTGGCGCGGCGCTTTAACCAGTTCTACAAACTGGAGGGCCGGGAGGTTCTGCCCGAGCCGCAGGTTCTGCTGACGCCCTCTCCCAAGCTGCCCGGCACCGACGGCCGCAAAATGTCGAAGAGCTACGGGAACACCATTCAGCTCACCGATCCGGAGCCGATCGTCCGGCAGAAGCTGAAGACCATGGTCACCGACCCGGCGCGCATCCGCCGCACCGACCCCGGCGATCCGGACAAGTGCCCGGTGGGCGACCTGCACAAGGTCTTCTCGACTCCGGAAACCATGGCCAAGGTCTACGAAGGCTGCCGGTCGGCCGGTATCGGCTGCATCGAGTGCAAGGGCTGGGCCGCCAACGGCCTTGTCCAGGTGTTGCAGCCCATTCAGGACCGCCGCGCCAGTTTTACCGTGCCTCAGGCCCTGGAGATTCTTGAAGATGGATCGAACCGCGCTCGGGTTCGCGCCGAGCAGACCATGCGCGAAGTCCGGTCCGCCATGCAAATGGGCCTTTCCGGCGTCATCGGCCAATAAACCGTCGTGCCGTAAGCTCAACATGGCCATCGGGGGCTTTGGCCTCTAAGGTATGCTTTTCGGGGATTCGCTTCCTGTTTCTGCTGCTCCGTACCCGACCCGTTGTTGAAGATCGAGAGAAAACGGGATTGAGCCTGAGCCGCCGAAGCAATGAGAATGGCCGAATCGTCAGGAAGACTCGAAGAAACTCTGGAAGAAGAAACCGCATTGACCGACTCATCCCCCACTCCCGACGTTCTTCCCATCTCTCCGGCAGCCCCGGCTGAGCCGGCGGCCGAAGCCGCTCCGGCAGAGCGCGCAGCCGAGGCCACGGCCGAGCCAGAGACGGCAGCCGCTGCCTCGCTCCCCGAGCCGTCCGCGCCTTCTGAGGCTGAGCCTGAAGCTGAAGCAGTTCCGCAAGAGCAGACTGACTTGAATTCAGTCCCGGAGGACGCAGCCGAGGCGGAGTCCGCTGCCGCGGAGGAGAAGTCTGCCGCCAAACTCGCCGCCCGTCAGAAGAAGCTGAATGAAAGTGCGGAGCAATCACCGTTTTCAATCATCGTGGGCCAGGTCTACGACGGCCCCCTCGACCTGCTGCTGGACCTGATCCGCAAGCAGGACATCGACATCTACGACATTCCCATCGCCACCATCACGGCGCAGTTCCTGGCCTATGTGAACCAGCTCAAGGCTGGGGACGTGGACGTAGCCGGCGAGTTCATCTACACCGCCTCGCTGCTGATCCACATCAAGAGCAAGATGCTGCTGCCGCGTTCGCCCTCCGGGCCCGACGATGCGGCCGAGGATCCCCGCCGCGAGCTGGTCGAGCGGTTGCTGGAACACGAGCGCTTCAAGAACGCTGCCCAGATGCTGCAACAGAAGCAGATGCTGGAAGCGGCGAGCTGGACCAACCCCGGCGTCCGCGAGTTCAAGGACGACGCCGCAGCCGAGCCGGAGATTGCCGCCGACACCGTGGACTTGGTGCGCATCTTCCGCGACATTCTGGAACGCGCCCGCAAGCGGCCCTCCTTCGATCTCGAAGAGGACTCCGTCACCGTGGGCCAAATGGTCCAGTTCCTCGCCCGCCGCCTCACCATGGAAGACAAGCCCATCGCCCTGCGCCGCCTGCTGAGCCACACCCGCTCCGAGCGCGCCCTCATCGCCATGTTCCTGGCCCTGCTGGAACTGGTTCGAGTCCAGGCCATCCTGCTGCGCCAGGACCGCGCTTTCAGCGAGATCTTCATCAAGAAGCACGTCGGCTTCGAGTCCGTCATGAACCAGGGCCTGGCCAGCGGCGGCGACGACTGGCGCTAACCACCACCTGCGGTGGGGCCAAGCACCTGCGGTGCGGCCAACTGCCTTCGGCCGGTCCGCGCCAGAAAAAAGGCGCGGGAATCGGTGATGTGGGACACTCTGCCGGGGGTGGGGACTGCGCTTCGCGCCGCACAGATATCTGGTTCCCAGGGAAGAAACGGCAAAAATACTTCGGGAAAGGTGGATGCGACGGCCCGGTTCGCCGCTTTTTCCCCTTCCCTACCCCCCCCTATCCCCGTGTAAAATCGTTACAGCGCGGTGAATTCCCAGCCGGCTACGCAAACAACTGCGCAATAATGCGGTTGTTGGGGTTTTATGGACGTCCATTTATACGGCGCTTCACGTTCCTGTCACAAGGCGTCTCTCTTCTATTGGTATTCGAATTCCGTTGTTGAGCCTGGATTGAGTACGACCCGTTTCTCCACGACTACTTTCGGCCGCATTGGAGAAATCTAATGGCCGACATGGCAGCTGTTGTTGAGACCCTCTCGCCAAGCACATCGCTGCTCGATCGCAAGCAGAAGAGTACCTCGAGCCGCACGGGCATCGCAGTCTTCCTGCTGGCCCTGACGGCTGGCCTCTGCTACATCGCATTTCACGTTGCCAGCGATCTCGACACGGTTACCATCACCAGCATCTGGCCGTATGTGCTGCTCGCCCTGGCGCTTTTCATCGCCCTCGGCTTTGAGTTCGTCAACGGCTTCCATGACACGGCCAACGCCGTCGCCACGGTGATCTACACCCACTCTCTCGAACCTGACATTGCCGTGGTGTGGTCCGGCATCTGCAACCTGGCGGGCGTACTGGTCTCCACAGGCACAGTGGCCTTCGCGGTCATCACGCTGCTGCCTGTCGAACTGATTCTGCAGGTCAGCTCCGGCGCCGGCTTCTCCATGGTTTTCGCGCTGCTGATTGCCGCGATTCTGTGGAACCTGAGCACCTGGTGGTTCGGCCTGCCGGCCTCGAGTTCGCACACCATGGTGGGCTCGATCATTGGCGTGGGCGTGGCCAACCAGATGATGCACGTTCACAACGGCACCTCCGGCGTGGACTGGGAGCAGGCATTCAAAGTCCTCAAGGTGCTGCTCATTTCTCCGGTGATGGGCTTCGTTCTGGCCGGCGTGCTGATTCTGATCGCCAAACGCCTGGTCAAGTATCCGTCGCTGTACGAGGCGCCCAAGAACAATCAGCCGCCACCATGGCCGGTGCGCGCCCTGCTGTTGCTCACCTGCACGGGCGTCAGCTTCTTCCACGGCTCCAATGACGGCCAGAAGGGCATGGGACTGATCATGCTCATTCTCATCGGCACCGTCCCCACCGCCTACGCGCTCAATCACGCTGTCACCGCACAGGATATGCAGGAGTTCATCGCCGCCTCAGAGCAGGCCGGCCACATCCTGGACCGGCACGTGGACAAGAACGCGATCCTGGGCCCCGACGCCCGCGCCGAAGTCACCGACTACATCCGCACCAAGCAGATTCAGCCGGACACCATCCTGGCACTGAGGGAACTGGTAGAAGACCTGAACCACGAAGTCGCCCTCTACAAGGTCTTCAAGTCTGTCCCGGCGCAGGACCAGACCAATGTCCGCAACGACATGTATGTAGCCAGCGAAGCCATCCGCCTGATGCAGGAGAGCGGCAACCCGTCGTTCACACCGCAAGAGAATGCATCCCTCAAGAACTACAAGAGCAAGGTCGACAAAGCCACCAAGTTCATTCCCAACTGGGTCAAGGTTGCGGTTGCATTGGCGCTCGGCCTGGGCACCATGGTGGGTTGGAAGCGCGTGGTGGTCACCGTGGGCGAGAAGATTGGCAACGAGCACATGACCTACGCACAGGGCGCTGCCGCCGGTATCGTGGCCATGGGCACCATCTTCGCCGCCGACAAATTCGGCTTGCCCGTTTCGACCACCCACATCCTCAGCTCCGGAGTGGCCGGCACCATGGTCGCCAATGGAGGAGGACTGCGTGTTAGCACGGTCCGCAACATCGCCGCCGGGTGGGTTTTCACCCTTCCCGCTGCAGCCCTGCTCTCCGGTCTGCTGTACTGGCTCTTCCGCAGTATTTCGTAACGCAATTCTCCTGGTGTAGCGAACAGCGTGGACCAGGAGGTCCACGCGACAGCCGGCCAGGAAGCCAGCGTTACTGGTTCCTGCTGCGATCGACCTCCGCCTTCCTGGCGGCAGGTTCATTCAGGTAGATCTCGGTGTAGTCGAGGTAGTTCTGGGCATATTCGAGGATGAGGGCGCGGTCCTTGTCTGAGAGTTCGCGGCGCAGCTTGGCGGGGACGCCGGCCCAGAGCGTGCGCGGAGGCACTTCAGTGCCTTCCGGGACGACTGCGCCGGCGGCGATGATGGAGCCGGAGCCGATGCGGGAGCCGTTGAGGATGGTGGCGCCCATGCCGATGAGAACCTCATCTTCGACAATGCAGCCGTGGACCGTGGCGTTGTGGCCGATGGTGACCCAGTCGCCGACCAGGACCGGGTACGTGTTGCGCTGGCCGTGGAGGACGGCGCAATCCTGCACGTTGGAGTTGGCGCCGACGCGGATGGAGTGGACGTCGCCGCGCAGGACGGCGTTCATCCACACCGAGGAGTGTTCGCCCAGGGTGACGTCGCCGATGAGCTGGGCGGAGAGATCGATGTAGCAACTGGCGGGGAATTGGGGCCGACGCCCCTGGTAGCTGCGAATCATGAAAAACAGGCCTCTGGGACAAGTTTAGGGGATGCGGGCTTCCGCGGCAGCGAGGGACCGTGTCAAATAAAGGAGAGGGAAAATGCCGGTGAAAAGAAGAAAGTGTCCTGAATTCATACCCTCAAAGTGTGACTCGAGTACGAATCTTTCCCGATTTGAACCGAAACAAGGGCAGACTTTGCGCAAATAGCGGAACAGGCTTGACCGCACGTCCAATGTTTCCCGTATCATAAGAGTTGCCACTTGGCACGTTTGGAGGTGTTTCCATTTTGGCGGAAGTTCGCGTACAGGAAGGCGAACCGCTGGAGAATGCGCTGCGCCGGTTCAAGCGGAAGGTACAGCAGGAGGACATCATCAAGGAAGTCAAACGTCACTCCTACTATCTGAAGCCCGGTGAGAAGAAGCGCGTGAAGGCGGCATTGGCACGCAAGCGGAATCGCAAAAAGGCTCGTAAAGAGCAGGACTAGTCACAAGACAATCACGACATGTGCCGCCCCGGTTGCTCCCGCTGAAGATGCGGGCAGCAGACCAAAGACCGTAAGACAAGGCCGGGGCGGTCAGTCGTGATTTTTTATTTTTGAGCTTTATCGCGTTGCATCTGGTTTGCATGGTACTGTTATCTGCGTCTCTCCGGCCTGCCGGATAGACATAGTGTTTTCGCCGCAGATCTTGTTGCGGCCCGGGCCCTAGTTCTAGTTGTTGATCGCAGCACGTAGACAGGGAAACGGGACCGGCAAGTTTCAGCGTCATGGCCGATTCAAACTGACTCCCTGCCTAGGGAAGCCGGACATGGACTATTCGGACAGGGTATTGACGTGCGTCGATTGCGGCGCAGAGTTTGTTTTTACCGCAGGCGAGCAGCTATTCTTCCACGACAAAGAGTTCAAGAACGACCCCAAGCGTTGCAAGCAGTGCAAGGCGAAGCGCGCCAGCGGCGGCTCCAAGGTACGTCCGGAGACCCGGACCCGGTGTGCCCAGTGCGGCGAAGAGACCACGGTCCCCTTCAAGCCCACCCAGGGCAGACCTGTGCTGTGCCGTGTCTGCTTCAAGCAGCAAAGGACGCCCGCGAAACAGACGCAGGAAAGCGACGTCCAGCCAAGGCAAACGCCTGTTCCGGTTCTTACAGCAAAATCAGAATAGATGTACCCGGACGCAAGCCCCTCAAGTGGCTTTTTCCTTAAGAAAAAGCCACCTTCAAGAGTCTAACCAAGAGCACGGTTATTCTGATTCCGCTCTAGTGTCCTGTCTCTAAAGTTCGCAACAAAACTAGGGTTGTCATCCTGAGCGAACGGGGCCCCAAGCGCTTTTCAGCTTGGGGGTGGTGAGTCGAAGGATCTGCTGTTGTTTTTCAATGAACATCTGGGACACCACACTAGCGTAGCGCAGGACTGAAGAGCAGGTCGCCTTTGAAGCCTGATGGGAACCCGGCGGCGCGGACCAGCGTGGCCAACTGAGCCCAATGGCGCTGGCTGTGGAGGAGCGTGTGCGCAAGAACCTTGCGCCGGGATACGGTTTGCGCTTCCGGCGGAAGCCAATCGAAATTGAGCGTGAAGGTCTCTTCCCAGCTTTGATCGGGAGCGGACAGCAATCCACGGAAGATCTCGACGGCCTTGAGATGGACTTCGAAGAGTGCTTCCAGCGGTCCGGCAATCATCTCTTTGATAGTAATCACAGGCAGGCCGGCAATGCGCTGGGCCCAGCGCAGTTCCACGCCCCAGATATGGCGGACAAACTGCTGCACGTCAGCGGCTCCGCCGATGCCGCAGGGCAACTCCAGCAGGGCCGGGTTGGCTTCAAGGTGCGCCTTCCAGAAGTCCGAGGCCTGCTCGTTCCATGCCAGCAACTCTTCCATCGTGATTCCGACGCTCATGGCTTCCTCTTGAAGGCGCGGTGGCCGATGTCGCGGCGGTAGTACATGCCGTCGAAGTGAATCAGGGCCATGGCCTGGTAGGCGCTGGCCAGGGCCTGTTCAAGCGTGGACCCGGCGGCGGTCACTCCCAGCACGCGGCCTCCCGCAGTCAGCAGTTGCCCATCCTTCAGCACCGAACCGGAATGGAAGATCTCCACTCCCGGAACCTTGGCGGCTTCGTCCAGGCCGGTGATGGGAATGCCGGTCTTGTAGCTGCCGGGGTAGCCGGCGGAGCAGGCGACGACGCAGGCCGATGCGCCCGGGCTCCAGCGCAGCTCGGTGTCGGCGAGGCGGCCGTCCACGCAGGCCTCCAGCGCATCCACCAGATCGCTTTCCATGCGTAGCAGGATGGCCTGGGTTTCAGGATCGCCGAAGCGGGCGTTGAACTCCAGCACCTGCGGTCCGCGCGCGGTCATCATCAGGCCAACGTAGAGCACTCCGCTGAAGGGCGCATCCTCACTGGCCATGCCGTAGATGGTAGGCGCGGCGATGTGGCGGAGAATCCACTCGGTCATGGCGGGATCGAGCATTTTGTCGGTGGAGTAAACGCCCATGCCGCCGGTGTTGGGGCCGGTGTCGCCTTCGCCGATGCGCTTGTGGTCCTGCGCGGGGACCAGCGGCGTGACGTGCTTGCCATCGCTGAGGCAGAGGAAGCTGATCTCGTCGCCCTTGAGGAACTCCTCGAGAATCACCTGGTGCTCGGTCTCGCCGAGAAGAGCGCCGGAGAAGATGCCCTGGGCGGCCTCGATGGCGGTTTGCCGGGATTGGCAGATGACGACGCCCTTGCCGGCGTGCAGGCCGTCGGCCTTGACCACGATGGGTGGATGAAAGAACTCAATGGCTTTTTCGAGCTCGGCCGCGGTGGTGCAGACCGCGTAGTTGGCCGTGGGGATGTTGTGGCGCTGCAGAAAGCGCTTGGCGAAGCTCTTGCTGGATTCCAGCATGGCGGCGGCCCGCGAGGGGCCAAAGACGCGGAAGCCCTTTTCCTGCAGGGCGTCCACAACGCCCAGCGAGAGAGGCAGTTCCGGGCCGACGATGGTGAGGCCGGGCCGCTCGGCTTCAGCCAGGCGCACCATGGCGTCCACGTCGCGAAGGTCCACCGGAACGCAGCGGGCGATTTGCTCAATGCCGCCATTGCCGGGTGCGCACACTACCTCGGTGACGCGCTTGCTCCGCTTTACCGCCCAAGCCAGGGCGTGTTCCCGGCCCCCAGAACCCAAGATCAGAACTTTCATTTTTGTTTACCTGCATTTCCTGATGTTACGAAGCCCCGAAAGGTTATCTGAGCAAACCGGGGTGGGGAAGTCAAACCGGTTGCTGGCCCAGGCGCCGGCAGAAGCGATCCCAACCACTGAAGATGGGTGCCCCCGGTGCCTCGCATTTGGGCACTTGGGAGAGCACAGATTCTATCTCGAAAAGCCGGCGAAAGGATGGGCCACGGAGCTTTTGTTTTCTACTCCCTACTCCCTACTCCCTACTCCCGCCTCCCTACTCCCTCCTTGGCAGTCCGGATTTGCTCTTTCAGTCTTCCTTCCTTAGGTCTGCTACACTTTCGCCGGCGTGAACTGGACCGTTTTCGCGGTTGCGAATTCGTATGAGGAGAGGGAGACAACAGTGGATTGGAATGAGAGTTCGAGGCGTTCGTTTTTGAAGGGGCTGGGCGCGGCGGGAGCATTGGCGGTGAGCGCGGCGCATTCCGAAGCTTTGGCTTTGCCGGGCGCAGTCGTCGACGGTCAGAGTTCGGCGTCGCAGAGCAAACAAGCGGCCACGCGGGCACAACGGATGGCGTGGTGGCATGAGGCCAAGTTCGGCATGTTCATTCATTGGGGCCTCTATAGCGTGATCGGGCAGCATGAGTGGGCCAAGGAGGTGGAGGGCGTTCCGCTGGCGCAGTATGAGCTGCTGGCCAAGCACTTCAACCCCAAGCCCAATGCGGCCCGCGAGTGGGCGCGCCTCGCGAAGCGAGCGGGCCAGAAGTACATGGTGATGACCACCAAGCATCACGAGGGATTCTGCCACTGGGACAGCAAGCTGACCGACTACAACGCGGCCAAGCAGGGACCTGGACGCGACCTGGTCCGCGAGTTTGTGGAGGCGGCGCGGGCGGAGGGTCTGCGCGTGGGCTTCTATTACTCGCTGATGGACTGGCACCACCCGGACGGCGCCAGGTGCAAGACGGACGAAGAAGCGCGCAAGCGGTTTGTCGAGTACACGCATGGGCTGATCCGCGAGCTGCTGACCAACTACGGCAAGATCGACGTGCTGTGGTACGACGTGGACTGGCCGCTGACGGCCGCGGAGTGGGAGTCGGAGCGCATGAACCAGATGGTCTTCGAACTGCAGCCGGAGATCATTGTGAACAACCGCAACGGCCTCGAGGGCGACTTCTCCACGCCGGAGCAGAATATCGAGGCAGCGCCCGAGGGCCGCGCCTGGGAGAGCTGCATGACCCTCAACGACAGTTGGGGGTTCAATCGCGGCGACGACGCCTGGAAGACGCCCAAGACGATTGTGGCCAACGTGACCAACTGCGCGCGCAGCGGCGGCAATTACCTGCTGAATATCGGCCCCAAACCGGACGGTTCGATTCCGGAAGAGACCGTGACCGTTCTGGAAGCGGTAGGCAAGTGGCTGGAAACCAACGGCAAGTCGATCTACGGCGCGGAACGCGGTTCGTTCGGATGGAACGTGAATGCCAACTACACGCGGCGCGGCAACACGCTCTACATCCACCAGCAGTATTGGCCAGGGCACACGCCGGCGGCGGAGTGGTTGAGCTTCTACCAGCCGGAGGCGGTGATTGCCATCGGCGGCCTCAAGCCCAAGGTCAAGTCGGCGCGGCTCGTGAAGACCGGCGAGAGCGTCACCTTTACGCAGGACGAGTTCTGCCTGCGTTTGACGGGATTGCCCTTGAAGGCGCCCGACCAGCCTTCGACGGTGATTGAAGTCGAGTGTGATGGAGACCCGATCATCGACCACGACGCGAAACGCCCGCTGTGGCCACGGCTGAAAGTGGGAATCAGCTAGGTTTTTGAGACTGAGATGTCCCATCCTTTCCAGAGAAAAGGTGGAGAGGACGGGACACCTCCGTTTGCGGCTTTTCCAGCGTTTCCGGCCTTTCCAAATCCCGCCAAGATCTCCCTTTCACCTCATTCCGAAGAATTCTGTTAACCGATTCCCCTGCTGATTCGTTGTATAGGCAGAAGCGGATTGAAGGTTCGCTTCGATTGAGGGGAAAACAAAATGCACAATCGTTGCCGCACCCTGGCCCGGCTGGTTCTATCCGCCGCGGCGCCTGTTCTGCTCTTTTCTTCACTCGTTGGCGCACAAACGCCCGCGCGGCCTGCGGCTCCAGCCCAGGCGCCCGCCTACGCCGCGCCGGCTCCCACTGAAAAGGACGTGGCCGCCACCCAGACCGAGATGATCAAGCTGCTGCGGCTGAGTCCGACGTTGACCACCGTGGTTTCGCACGATCCGTCGCTGCTCTCGAACCAGGAGTACGTGAGCCACAACAATCCGCAGTTGGCCGAGTTTCTTGCCCGCCACCCCGAGGTCGCCCGCAACCCGGAGTTCTACCTCTTCTCGCACATGGATCATGCGGACGGAGGCTCCGATGAAGCTCTGCGACGCGAGGTGTGGCCGGACATGGACCGTTCGCGTGAGAATCCCTCACCGTTTCAGAATTTTATCAATGACTTGATACCCATGCTGGGTTTTGCGTTTTTCCTTGTCGCTCTTGTCTGGCTGGTTCGCGTCTTCCTGGAGAACCGGCGCTGGGGGCGCATCTTTAAGCTGCAAAGCGAAGTGCACGGAAGACTGATCGAGAAGTTCGGCACCAACCAGGAATTGGCGCTCTACATGGAGACGGAAGCCGGCAAGCGCTTTCTGGAAGCGTCGCCGATTCCGGTCGGTTTTGAGCAGCAGCAACAGATGCCCAATGCCGTGGCCCGCGTGCTGACACCGATCCAGATCGGCATTGTGCTGGTTCTGCTCGGCATGGGCTTGCTCTCCCTTCGCCAGGTCAGCGCCGAGATGAACATTCCGATGCTGGTTTTCGGTACAGTCGTACTGATGCCCGGCCTGGGATTTATCATCTCCGCGGGGATCACCTGGATTCTGGCCGCCCGTCTTGGCCTCATGCCGGAGAATCCCAACGGTTCGAACAGAAACGAACCTCCCTACGGCCCCAAGGACCAGCAGTGAGCCGGAAGGGACCCTACGACGGTGAGGAAACCAAGGCCCATGTCCTGGGAATCAGTCATTCCGAATGTGCTGGCAGGCGACGCGAAGGCGGTCGCCTGCCCGCCTATGGAGAGTGAGGAGTTCGCCGGGTTCTACGAGCGCTCGGCGCAGGCGCTGTGGGCCTATCTGGCGCGCGTCTCCACCGATCCCGCTCTGGCCGACGACCTGATGCAGGAGAGCTACGTGCGCTTCCTGGGCGCCAGCCGGTCGGAGGAAGGCGAAGTGGCGGCGCGGCGCTACCTTTTCCGCATCGCCACCAACCTGCTGCGCGACCATTGGCGCCGCCCCCGGCAAGCCTCCATCGAGGAGATTCCGGAAGAGTTTTTTGGGGCGCCGGACGAGTCGGGCCACGCGGACTCAAAGGCTATGCTGGGCCCGGCCATGAAGCTGATGCGCCCGCGTGATCGCCAACTGCTTTGGCTGGCCTATGCCGAGGGCTATTCTCACCGGGAGATTGCGGAGATTACCGGGCTGGCGTCGGCCAGCATTCGGCTGCTGCTCTTTCGGGCCAGGCACAAGATTGCCCGCCTGCTGCGGGAACAGGAATTGAACGACGGGAGGCGGCGATGACACTTTTCGGGTGCGCGCGTGAAAAGGAAGTGGCGGCACTGGTAAGGCTCGGGCAATGGCCCCAGGCCTGCCCGGCGGAGTTGCGCGCTCACGTCAGCCTCTGCCGCGTTTGCGAAGAAGTGGCGCTGGTGAGCGGGGCTTTCCAGAGGGCGCGGGCGGAAGCTGGAACAGCGGCGCGGCTGGAGGCTGCGGGGCCGCTCTGGTGGCGGGCGCAACTGCGACGGCGCAATGCTGCCATCGAGCGCATCCGCAAGCCCATCCTGGGCGCGGAAATCTTTGCGCTGACGATCACGCTGCTGGTTGCGGTGGGTTTTCTGGCATCGCAGGCCGGCAAGGTGTACGGCTGGCTTTCGTGGTTCGAGGATCTGCCCCGGACGCTGCACTTTGAGGCGCTGTGGCCAAGTATGCCGACGAGCGTAGATGGCAACCTGTGGCTGGTGGTGCCGGTTCTGGCACTGCTGGCCCTGCTGAGCGGCGTGGTGGTTTATTTTGCGTCGGAGAAGCAGTAGGCGGACAGCTTTCTCTCGCCAGCATCGCCCAAGAAGCTATTCGTCCGGTTCGTCGTTGGCTTCGCCTTCGTCGCCTTCAACGGCGATGCGCAGGGAGCGCAGGAAGCTCAAGTCGCTCTTGGTGAAGGGAGCCTCGGCGCCGGAGTCTTCCCCAGCCTCACCGGCCTCCTCAGCTTCTTTGGCGGCGACATCGTTAAGGCCGATGGTGGCCTCCAGCATCAGCAGCACGTCGAAACCGTGCTCCCGGATGTCCTGTACCACCCCGGCAATTTGCTCGCTTTCAATGACCGACTCATGAATCGCTTCGCCGAGTTGCTGAATCAGTTCGCGCAGACGGGATGTCACGGGGTACCTCCAAGGGCGGCCTGCGCGAGAAATTGCGCGGGGAGCGTCGTGAGATTTATCTACCTTACTTCGGACGCGGTTTTGGAGCAACAGCGAAGCGCATGGAATGTGAGAAAAATGCGGATCGCCCACCGCCGCTGCTACCATCATATCGAAGTGAGAGCTCAAACGATTGGACGAGTGCTCGGGACCGGACTGCGGGTTGGCGTACGGATTGCCGGCCAGCGCATGGCCGCAAGCGCACAAAATGCTACGACAGCTCCCACGCCTCAGGTGGTTGCAGGTGCAGGCGTGCGCGGCCGGACGGGCGGTCAGGCTGCCGGGCGGGCGACTGCCGGCGTGGCGCGCGGCGTAGGCGGTTTTCTGCGACCTTTCCGCCGGGTGGGCGGCATTCTGTGGCTGGAGGTGACCGGGGTTTTCTTTTTTCTGCCGGTAATTGTCTTTGCCCCGAAGCTTTGGCAGGTGCGGGCCAGCTACGCCCAGGGCCCCGACCACCGCACTTTTTTGGTGACCACCGCGGTGATCGTGGTGTTTTTCTACCTGGGAGCTACGTCGTTCTGGCGAGCGCGGCGCAAGTAAGGGGCTGCGGTTTGGGGCGGCTACAGCGGTTCCACAATTGCTGTACTCCGGAACCACCTCCGCCGAGTGGCCTTTTCCTTAAAAAAGGCCACCTTGCAAGAAACTTGTAAGCGCATGTGAATTGTGGAACCGCTCTAAACCAGCCGCTGGGGCGGCTTGCGAGTCAGCCGCCAGACGCCCACTGCAACCGCCACTACGCCCAGGGCATAGGCCAGCAGCGCACGCTGGCCGGTGTGGAGGATCCATCCCTGGTAGAAGGCAAAACCTCCCAACAAAATCATGATGACGCCGCGAACCTGATTCATTCGTCTTACCTTCCCACTGGAGTTCTTTCTTTTGATCCTAACGCGGGGGCGCCCCAAGTTTGACCCCGCCCCTGCCAAGTGCCTATCGTGAACAGGGTACAACTGTACAGTTTGAAAGGAATTCTCATGACCGACTCCGCCGCCATCGCCTCCCCGCTGAAAAAGACCGCACTGAACGCCACGCACCGCGCGCTGAAGGCCAAAATGGTGGACTTCGGGGGCTGGGATATGCCGGTCGAGTATTCAGGACCGGGAGGCGGCGTGATGGCCGAGCACATCGCCGTGCGCACCAGTGTGGGCCTCTTCGACGTGAGCCACATGGGCGAAATTCAGTTTCGCGGGCCTGGCTCACTGGCCGCCGTGCAGCACATCACCATGAACGACGCCTCGCGGCTGAAGGACGGCCAGGCGCACTACTCCGCGCTGCTGACTCCGGAAGGGACGTATGTCGACGACATCCTGGTCCACCGGCTGAGCGAGAACGATTATCTTCTGGTTGTCAACGCCGGGACGAAAGATAAGGACTATGCCTGGATTCGGCAGGAGGTGGGCGGATTCCCGTCGATTCATTTGAGCGATTACTCGTCCTACTACTCGCAACTTGCCGTGCAGGGGCCGCGGGCTCTGGAAACCCTGCAAAAGCTCACCAAGGTGGAGCTGGCGGGGATCAGGAACTACTGGTTCACCTTTGGCGAAGTGGCGGGCGTGCCCAATGTGATGATCGCGCGCACCGGCTACTCGGGCGAGGACGGATTCGAGGTGTATATCCCCTCGGACGAGCCGACCACGGTAAAGATGTGGGAAGCGCTGATGGAGGCGGGCCAGGAATTCGGCATCCGGCCCTGCGGGCTGGGCGCGCGCAACACGCTGCGCCTGGAGGCGGGAATGCCGCTCTACGGGCACGAAATCTCCGACTCGATCAACGTTCTGGAGGCCGGGCTGGAGCGCTGGCTGAAGCTCGACAAGGGCGAGTTTATTGGGCGGGAAGCTCTGCTGGCTGTACAGGCGGCGGGCGGGCCGAAGCGCAAACTCATCGGCCTGGAAATGGTGGAGCGGGGCATTGGCCGCGATGGGTACCCTGTACTGTCCTTGGACGGAGAGCGGATTGGTGCGATTACGTCCGGCTCGCCCGCGCCGTTTTTGAAGACCAACATTGCCTTTGCGCTGGTGCCGGCGGCGGTGGCGGCCAGCGGGGAAGATGTGCTGGTTGAAGTACGCGCCAATCGCGTGCGGGCCAGGCAGGTGGCGATTCCGTTTTATAAGCGGCCGAAGAAGTAGAGCGAAGGTTTTCCGTCCTTCCGTAGCTAAGCTGCGGGAGGATAGGAAAGCCCCCAAATGCAGATCCTTCGACTTCGTTCGGCGCAAGAAACGCGCCAAACTCCGCTCAGGACGACAGCTTTATTTTCGACATACTTTCAGAGGCAGTACCTTAGAGCGGTTCCACCATTGCTGTCCCCCGGAACCACCGCGGCAAAAGGCTGCTCCCCGCCTGTCTCCCAGGGGAACGAACCTCGCCGCCATCGCTCCGAAAAATGAGGGAGACGGAGTGCGGTTTCCCTTGCATGGAATTAAGGTCCATGAGCGCATGATGTTTCTAGGAAGATTTTTTTGAGGCTGATGCCGTGCAAAAAGCCAACCGAAATTGCCATTTACCCCACCCCCCTATGTAATATGATCGCTTTTTCAACGATAGAAATCGTATAAGTATATAATAATGAACAAGATACAATATTTGATAGTTAACTGACAAGTAACTGCAACGGGCCGATTTTGGCCCCTTTTTGGCCGATTTCGGCCATTTTGGGGCTGATTATGCCGCAAAATCGACGCCAAATTGCTCCCTTTTTTGCCGCTCCGGCGCGGTGTCGATGGAGGATCGTTCAGCGTCTGGGTACAACCATGCCGGTTTCGATCTAGCTGACCTATGCCAAATGCCCCATCTTTGCGGCCTGTTTCCAGGGCACAGATGGGGCATTCCAGCTTTCGACTGAGACTTTTTGATTCATTGCCAAAGGTTCAAAGAGAAACCTTTGGTGCTCGATCACACCTGCATGACTTCCGCTTCCTTCTTCTGCGAAAGCTCTTCCATGCGGCGGATTTCCTCGTCGGTCATCTTCTGGATTTCTTCAAGCGCGCGCTTTTCCTCGTCCTCGCTGACCTTCTTGTCCTTGGCGAGTTTCTTGAGGATGTCGTTGCCGTCGCGGCGCACGTTGCGGATGGCGGTGCGGTGCTCCTCGAGCACCTTGTTCAGGTGCTTGCAGACGTCGCGGCGCCGCTCCTCGGTCATGGGCGGGACGGGGACGCGGAGCAGCTTGCCGTCGGACTGCGGATTGAAGCCCAGATCGGAGGTGCGCAGAGCCTTTTCAATTTCCTTCAGGATGGTGGGGTCCCAGGGCGCAACCACGATCATTTGCGCTTCGGGCGTGGAGACCTGCGCCAGTTGGCTGATGGGCGTATGCGTGCCGTAATAGTCCACCTTGACCTGGTCGAGCATGTGGACGCTGGCGCGGCCTGTGCGCGTGGAAGCCAGGTTGGCCTGGAAGGTGGCCACGGCCTGCTCCATCCGCCGCCTCAGGTCGCTGTTGAGTTCTTTGAGTGCCGGAATACCGGCCATTATCGAGACTGCCATGGGGTTCGTCCTCGCTAAACCAAATTGCCAACGGTAATTCTACTAAAAGCACGGTGCGATGGGGGATTGTGGCCGCAATCGGTTACGCAACCACCGTCAGCCCGGTGGAGGCGGCCTGCTCGTGGGCGTGGTAGCTGGAGCGGACCAGGGGGCCGGACTCGACGTGGCGGAAGCCCATCTTGAGCGCTTCGGTCTTCAGATCGGCAAATTCGCGCGGGGTGTAGAGCCGGGCCATGGGCAGATGGTCGCGCGAGGGGCGCAGGTACTGGCCTATGGTGAGAATGTCGCAATGGACTTGAGCCAGATCGCGGAAGACCTGGAGCAGTTCAGCTGTTTCCTCGCCCAGGCCCACCATGACGCCGGACTTCGTGAGCCCTGTTGGAGCAATCTCTTTTGAGAGTTCAAGGAGCCTGAGGCTCCGTTCGTAGCGCGCACCGGAGCGGACCGCGCGGTAGAGGCGGGGGACGGTCTCGGTGTTGTGATTGAGCACGGAGGGGCGCGCCTCGACCACTGTACGGATGGCTTCCGGGTTGCCCTGGAAGTCCGGGATGAGAACCTCGACACGGCAGCCGGGGGCCTGGCGGCGAACTTCCTCGATGACCAAGGCAAAGGCGCGTGCGCCCCCCGCGAGATCGTCGTCGCGGTTGACGCTGGTGATGACAGCGAATTCAAGGCCCAGCGTGGCGATGGCCTCGGCGACGCGGCGCGGCTCATCGAAATCGATGGGTTCGGGGCGGCCCTTGGGTACAGCGCAGAAGCCGCAGCGGCGCGTACACAGGTTGCCCAGCATCATGAAGGTGGCAGTCTTGTGGTGCCAGCACTCGCCGATGTTGGGGCAGTGGGCGCTTTCGCAGACGGTGTTGAGCGCCAGCGAGCGGGCCAGACGCTTGAGGTCGTGGTAGTTTTCGCCCACCGGGGCGCGCGCCTTCAGCCACTCGGGCTTGGGCGCCGGGGATTTGCGCGCGGGCTCGATCTGCACCAGTTCCATCACGCTTTCATTGTACCGGCAACGGAAACGGGGTGGTCCCGAGCGCCCGAGTTTCGTCGGAGAAGCCCAGGCGGTTTTGACCGGGGCGCCAGCCGCTCCCTGACGCGCATGGGTCGATTTTTCCAGGTAGTGTTTTGGGCGCAAACTGCCGATAAAAGAGTTACCCATTCCGGCTCTGCGAGGGGAACAGCCTCTGTGAAAGCAGAGGCTGCGGCGCCGGAATGGGCTGGTTTTCCAAATCGGCCTTATCCCCAGAATCTGCTGAAGATGCTGAAAAGAACCAGGAAAGCTGGTCAAACCCACGATCGCATGGGGCTTTCAGGAGTCCGGGCGTAGCTTCACGGCACCAACCCGGGCTTCGACCTGGCGGTTTCTCTTCCGATGCCGGCCGGCGACTTTACCCTTTGAGGTCATCGCCGCCGGCATCTCTCTATTTAGGCCCTATCTGCAATACAATGAGCGAGAGCGCCACGGGACCATGCTCAGACCCCAGACGACCCGCGCCAGCGTGCAAAGAGGGAGCGGCATCGATTGTTTCCTCAGTCTTCCCCTTTTCGGCTGTGCTTTTGGATCATTCTCGCTGCACAAATCTGTAAGGATCCGCTTCAGCGGCCTTTCGGCTTGGATAAGTCAACAGGCCTTGACCTGAAAACACAACCATATGTATAGGATGCAGAATGGCCAAACAGACTTATTACAACGCGGCTGAACATGTTCGTGGAGAAGCTGCGGAAGATCCCTACCTTCGCCCGTCATTTTCGCGCCGGCAGCGGATTATGCGTCTGATCTGGACTATTTGCTGGATCTTTCTTTATCGCCCCACGCCACGCCCGTTGCACTTCTGGCGCGCGCTGCTGCTGCGGGTCTTTGGGGCCAAGCTGGGGCCGGGCTGCCGTTTCTATCCGGCTTCGAAGGTGTGGGCGCCCTGGAACCTGGTCTGCGAAGACCTGGTAGTGGTCGGCGACGGAGCAGAAATCTATAATCAGGCGCCGATCCATCTTGGCTCCCATGTGATTGTTTCGCAGGGGGCTTACCTTTGCGCCTCGACACACGACTTCAACGATCCGGGCTTTCCGCTGCTGGCTTATCCGATGAAGGTCGGCGCCTATGCCTGGATTTGCGCGCGGGCTGCGGTGGGTCCGCGGGTGGACGTAGGCGAAGGAGCGGTGCTGGGGCTGGGTTCCGTGGCGACCCGGGATCTGGAGCCCTGGGGAGTTTATGCGGGTGTGCCGGCGGTCAAGGTGAAAGAGAGAAAGCGCTTCAAGGCCGCTCGGTCCGCCGCGGAGCCCCGGTAAACGCACGAAAGGGCAGGGATCGCTCCCTGCCCTTTCGCTTGTTTCAGCTAGATTCTGCCGGAATCTGGCCTATGGGTTTAAAGCGGCTGCACGTCGGCAGCTTGCCATCCCTTGGGCCCCTTCACCACGTTGAATTGCACGGCTTGCCCTTCCTGCAAACTCTTGAAACCACTTGAGTTGATTGCAGAATAGTGCACGAATACATCTTCGCCGTTCTGGCGCGAAATAAAGCCGAAACCCTTCGCGTCATTAAACCACTTCACAGTACCTTGTTCCATTGTGCTCGAATTTCCTGGATTGAATTGCGCTGGATGAATCGGAGCGACCACTGGCAGAATCTTGCTTGGTTGGGCGAGCGCTGCTCACGCCCGGTTCGACTCTAACGCTGGCAGTAGTGTAGCATCCCCCGCAAGAAAAGGGCGCAAGATTGTTGCTCTGACGGGGGAAACGTAATTCCTGTTTCCGGAAGCTCTTGAAAGATAGGGTTTTATAATGGAACTCTCCCACAGAACGGAGGGGATGTTTCCATGCTTCAGGACCAAGTACCGGTTTTGTTACAGCGCGCTACGGCGCTGCTTGAAGAGCAGTTCAGCTCTCTGGCCGCCTTTACCCCGGCCGTAGATACGGAGGGAATCGAGCGGGTTCTGGGTACGGTGGCCGAGCGCCTGGCCGACAATTATCCCTATTTCCATCCTCTTTATGCGGGGCAGATGCTCAAGTCGCCGCATCCCATGGCGCGGGCCGCCTATGCGCTGGCCATGACCATCAATCCCAACAACCACGCACGCGACGGCGGCCGGGCCAGCTCGGTGATGGAGATCGAGGCGGTCCTGGAGATTGCGGGCATCTTCGGCTGGAGCGAATACCTGGGCCATTTGACATCGAGCGGCACGCTGGCCAATCTGGAAGCTCTGTGGGTGGCGGGCCAACTGGCGGAAGCGGGCAAGAGCGGCGGCCGGATTGTGGGCTCCGAGCAGGCGCACTATACCCACCGGCGCATCTCCGGCGTGCTGAAGCTGGACTATACCGAGATTGCGGCCGACAGCCGCGGCCGGATGAACTTGGAGGCGCTGGAAGCCGAACTGTGCAAGGGCGACGTGGGAACGGTGGTAGCGACGCTGGGCTCGACGGCGATTGGCGCGGTGGATCCGCTGGACCAGATTCTGGCGCTCAAAGAGCGGTACGGCTTCAGGGTGCATGTGGACGGGGCCTACGGCGGCTATTTCCGGCTGATTTCGGAAGCCTTGGACGAGCCGGCGCAGCGGGCTTATGAGCGCATGGGCGAGGCGGACTCGATCGTCATCGACCCGCACAAGCACGGGCTTCAACCCTATGGCTGCGGATGCGTGCTCTTCCGCGACCCCAGCGTGGGGCGGCTTTACAAGCATGATTCGCCGTACACCTACTTCACCTCAAAAGAGCTTCACCTGGGCGAGATCAGCCTGGAGTGCTCGCGCGCCGGGGCGGCGGCGGTGGCTCTGTGGGCCACGCAGAGGCTTTTGCCGCTGGTGCCGGGCGGCGAATTTGCCAGGGGGCTGGCTTCCGGTCGGCGGGCGGCCGTGGAATTGGACCGGCGTCTGCGGCGGAATGAGAGCGGGTACTTCCAGGCGCTGCCGGGCGGCGGTCCGGACCTGGATATTGTGGTGTGGAAACTGCGGGCAAAGACGGCGGAGCAAGCGTCGGAACTGGCGCAGAAGGTTTTTGTGGCTTGCGCCGCAAGGGATTTGCACTTGGCTCTTGTACAATTGCCGCAACTGTGGTTTGAGCCGGAGGGATGTGCGGAGCCCGGGACGAGAAACGGCCTTGTCACGTGCCTCCGATCCGTGATGATGAAGCCTGAACACGAGGCTTGGCTCGACAGGATCTGGGAACGACTGACTGCTGCCACGGCGGAGGTCATGGGAAAGTAGGAATAATGTCGGATCAAAGTGCTATTGGGTCGAAGGAAGAAAACGTTCTCATCCAGGCAGGAGGCTGCGAGGTTACCATTTTTCCGGATATGGGCGGGAAGATCGCCTCCATTCGCGTCCGCGGCCAGGAACTGTTGCAGGCGCCGCTGGCCCCTTACGGGCCGCGCACACAAACCATGGGCTTTGACGAGGGCGACGCCAGCGGATGGGACGAGTGCCTGCCTTCCGTCGCCTCCTGCACCGTGGAAACGACCGCGGGCAAGGTTCCGGTTTCCGACCACGGCGACCTGTGGCGCCAAGTGTGGAAGACGACTGCGAAGACGGCAAACTCCACGACCATGCGCGCCGAGTGCTTTTCGCTGCCCCTGGCGGTGGAACGGACCGCGACCCTGATCGAGACGAAAAATGGCTGGCGATTGAGCCTTCTGTATAAGGTGACCAACACGGGCGCTTCTCCGGCGCCGTGGTCCTGGGCCGCGCATCCTCTGTTTACTGCCGAAGCGGGAGACAGGATCGTTCTTCCGGAGTCGATCCGCGAGTTGCGCATTGAAGGCTCAGGTGGCAACCGCCTGGGACAGGGCGGAGACAAGGTCGCCTGGCCGGTAGCCGAATTGGCCAAGGGCGGGCAGACTGACCTGAGCGTGGCTGAAGAGCCTACGACCGGAATTGGCGACAAGCTCTTTAGCGGCCGCCTCACTGCCGCGGAGAACTTCTGCGCACTGGAGCGGCCAAGGGCCGGCCTCCGCATACGGTTCGGCTTTGACCCAGCGGTGACTCCGTATCTGGGCCTCTGGATTTGCTACGGCGGATGGCCCGACAAGCCGGGACCAAAACAGGTTTGCGTGGCCATGGAGCCCTCTACTGCGCCGGTGGATTCGCTGGCGATCGGCGGGCCGTGGTCGCTGGTATTGGCGCCGGGAGAGAGCTACTCCTGGCCAGTGATTGTTGATCTTGAAACCCTTCAGGATGTGAACCCACATGCATGATCCAGCCGTACTGCGCTCTTTTCATCTCGCCCGCTTCCAGGCGGAACCGGCCATTTTTGTGGCGTCGGGCCGCGTCAACCTGATTGGCGAACACACCGACTATGCCGAGGGTTTCGTGATGCCTGCGGCCATCGACTTTGCCACCCTGGCCGGCATTTCGCCGCGCAGCGACGGCAAAATCGTCCTTTATTCAGAAAATTACAAAGAGGAACGGAGCTTCGACGCTTTGGCGCTGCCGACCAAGGCCAGCAAGCACTGGACCGACTATCCGATGGGCGTGGTCGCCATCCTGACCGGCGAAGGCCACAAGATTCCCGGCTTCAGCCTGAGCCTGTGGGGCGACGTGCCCCTGGGGTCGGGGCTTTCGAGCTCGGCGGCCCTGGAAGTGGTTACAGCCTTGGCGGTCCTCTCATTGATCGGCGCCAGCTATCCGGGGCCGGTGCTGGCACGGCTTTGCCAGCGCGTCGAAAACGAGTTTGTCGGCGCCAACTGCGGCATCATGGACCAGTTCATCAGCGCCAATGGCGAAGAGAACCACGCCCTGCTGCTGGATTGCCGCGATCTGAGCTTCAAGCTTGCGCCGATTCCGGCCGACGTGGCGCTGGTGATTGCCAACACCATGGTCAAGCACTCGATTGCCGGGGGCGATTATCCGACCCGCCGCCGTGAATCCGAGGCGGCCTGCGCGGTCATCAATAGCCACCGCGGCAATGTTCCCTTTCTGCGCGATGCCACGCTCGAAGACCTGGAAAAGTGGGGCTCTGAGATGGATCCCAAGTCGCTGATGCGCGCGCGTCACGTGATCAGCGAGAATCTGCGCACGGTGGCCGCGGAAAAGGCGCTGGAAAAGGGTGACTTGGCCGAAGTAGGCCGGCTGATGTCCGAAGCGCACTGGAGCTATAGCAAGGACTTCGAGGGCAGTTGCGCGGAGGCCGACACGATGGTCGAGCTGGCTCAGGACATTCCTGGCCTGATCGGTGCGCGGTTGACCGGCGGCGGATTCGGCGGCTGCACCATCAACTTGGTGGAGCAGAGCCAGGCCAAGGCCTTTGCCGAGGAGCTTGGCAAGCGCTATGCTGCCAAAACCGGTATTGTGCCCCAGATTCACATCTGCCACGCCTCGGAAGGCGCTCACCGATTGGCGTAGCTCATCGGTGCGCGGGTAACTCGAATCCGGTCAGCGTTCTGCAAGGAAAGGACACGCCGGGACTTTTGGATTGCGGTGAAAGCCGCACCAAAGTCCCGGCGTTTTCATTTCTGAAACTGTTCCCCGAACGGTAAAATGTGCCGAAAAGGCCACAGTCAGGATCGACAATCCTGCTAAAATGAGCAGCAGTTTGCCCAGAAAATGACCGGGTGTGACCGTGAATTCCCGGCAAATAGCGCAAGACTCTGATTCCCAGATCGTCGTTCCCGAATGAAGGAGCGCGGCGGAGAAATTAAGGACAATGCAACCAACATCATCCAAGCCGTTTTCATATGAAACTTTCCCCATCTCCGGTCTGGTAGCGTACTTCTCGATGGAGATCGCGATCAACCCGAAGATGCCTACCTACTCTGGCGGCCTTGGTGTTCTGGCCGGAGATACGCTGCGTTCGGCAGCCGACCTGGGCGTTCCACTGGAGGCCTTCACGCTGGTGCATCGCAAGGGCTACTTCCAGCAGCATCTGGACAAGTCCGGCATACAGAGCGAGGATGTGCAGCCGTGGAATCCGGCGGATTTCTGCACGCCGGAAGCGGCGCGGGTTACGGTTTCGGTGGAAGACCGCATTGTGACCGTGCGCTGTTGGCGCTATGACCTGGTGGGCCGGTATGGGCACGTGGTGCCGATCTATTTGCTCGATACCGATTTGGAAGAAAACTCGGGATGGGATCGCGGGTTGACCGATCACCTGTATGGCGGCGACAGCAACTACCGGCTGCAGCAGGAGATCGTGCTGGGCATGGGCGGTGTGCGCATGGCCAAGGCTTTGGGCCACCGCATCAATGTTTACCACATGAACGAAGGCCACGCGGCGCTGCTGACGCTGGGCCTGCTGGAGAGCCAGCTGGGCGGTGGACCTCTGGGCGCCGCCACGGCGACGGACATTGAGCAGGTGCGCAAGAAGTGCGTATTTACCACTCACACTCCTGTTCCAGCCGGACACGACCGCTTCTCCACTGAGCAGACCATTCGCATTCTCGGCGGTGACCGGGCGGCGCGGCTTGAGAAGACCGGATGTTTCCGCGACGGAATGCTGAACATGACGCTGCTGGCGCTGCGTTTCTCGCGCTGTGCGAATGGCGTGGCCCTGCAACACGGCAAGGTTTCCAGCGAGATGTTTCCCGAGTTTTCCATCGACTCGATCACCAACGGCGTGCACGCGCCCACCTGGGTTTCCGAGCCGATCCAGCAGATGCTGGACGAGCACATTCCGGCCTGGCGGCGCGACAATCTTTACCTGCGCAACGCCATCGACGTGCCGGAGCAGCAAGTTCTGGCGGCGCATGCCCGCGCCAAAGAGGCTCTGCTGACCGAAGTGGCCACGCGCACCGGTCTGGTGCTCAATCCCAAGGTGCTTACGCTGGGCTTTGCCCGCCGCGCCGCCACTTACAAGCGCGCCACGCTTCTGTTTACCGACCCCAAGCGACTGTTGGAGATCGCCACCGCCGCTGGCGGAATGCAGATTCTGTACGCGGGCAAGGCGCACCCCCAGGACGAGCCAGGAAAGGCCCTTATCCAGCAAGTCATCGAGGACGCAGCCAAAATGTCGAACGACGTGCTGCGGATCGTGTATCTGGAAAACTACGCATGGGACCTGGGCGCGCTGCTCACGGCCGGGGTGGATGTGTGGGTGAATACGCCCAAACGGCCCTATGAAGCCTCTGGCACCAGCGGCATGAAGGCCGCGCTGAACGGCGTTCCCAGCCTCTCGATTCTGGACGGATGGTGGATTGAAGGCTGCATCGAGGGCGTGACCGGCTGGGCTATTGAAGACGGTGCCGACGATGCCGAGGAGGCCAGTTCGCTCTACCACAAGCTTGAAACTGCTGTGGTTCCGCTCTACCTGGCGGCGCCGGAGAAGTGGGCCCGCGTGATGCGCAATACGCTGGCCTTCAACGGCTCCTACTTCAACACCAACCGCATGGTGAAGCAGTACACCCGCAACGCCTACTACCCGGTGAAGCTGATCGAGTCAGCGGCCGCGCAGAAGGAAGTGGCCTTCGCGATCTGATGAAGGATCTGCACCCGCAGAGCACGAGGCGGCTTTTGATTTCAGGAACAAGCCGCCCTGCACTCTACCGGAATCGCCGCGTGAACCCGAGATTCCCACTACAGGGGTTCTCCAATTGCTATACACCGAAACCACTGCGGTCGAGTGACTTTTTCACCAAGAAAAAGCCACCTTGCACGAACTGGATCAGAGCACACTCATTGGAGAACCGCTCTAAAATAGAGCCATGAGCCACGAAGGCATACGCATCGTCCCCAAAGAGCAGGAAGCACACGAGGAGGAGGCCAACCAGCCTCTGCCGCGCATCGCCATTACCCCGGAAAAGGTTCGTGTGCTGCTGACCACGGGCAAGGGCTTGGAGATCGACTGGGTCGACGGCCACCACAGCGCATGGACCTTCGCCTGGCTCCGCGAAGCCTGCCCCTGCGCCACCTGCATTGAAGAGCGCAAAGCCGAGGGGCGCAAGGCGGGACAGCCCAAGGCCAAGCCGGCTGAACTGCTCCCCATGTACACGCCGCCGTCCAAGCCGGCCAGCGTGCACCCCGTGGGCCGCTACGCACTCCAGTTCAACTGGCTAGACGGCCACAACGGCGGCATCTACTCCTGGGAGTACCTGCGCCGGGTCTGCCAGTGCCGGGAGTGCACATTCGCCGCGGAAGAGACTACGGGTGCGCCCAACTAGGGCGAAACCAAAGTAACGGTGCCTTTACAGAGAGTCTTGAAGGTGGCTTTTTCTTGAGGAAAAAGCCACTTGGCAGGCTTGACTTCGGGATACATCCATCCTGGTTTCGCTGTAGGCTTTGCCCTTACTATTTCCTCATGCAAATCCTGACCCTTTCCCGCCGTCGCGTCGATGCCTTTCCACCGGAAGCTTTTACCCCTGAGCTGGTTGCCCGCGAGAGCCAGCGGGTGAGGGATCTCTACTCGATCGGTCTTATTCGTCAGATTTGGAAGCGGGGCGACGTGCCCGGCGCGGCCATTCTGTGGGAGGCTCTCGGAGAGGCGGAAGTCCGCGCCGCACTGGCCAGCCTGCCCATCAACCAGACCGGGATGATGGAAATCCTCTTTGTGGTGCCCCTGGCGCCTTACCCCGGCTTCTGTCAGGCATAAAGGCGTCTCCCGCTCCAAGTCGCCAACTGTTCCCTGCTTTTTCATCCTGCGCAACTTGGGTTTTCCCTCAGCATCCCCAGGTCGTACACTAGGGTTTCATTTCCTTGGAGGACCGGAACGCCATGTCTTACCCTGCCAACTATCGCTACACCCGCGAACATGAATGGATCGAGCTCACGGGCTCCATCGGCGCCATCGGCATCACCGACTACGCGCAGAACTCCCTGGGCGACATCGTCTATGTGGACGTGCCCAAGGTGGGCGACGCCGTCACGGCCAACGAAACCTTCGGTTCGGTCGAAAGCGTGAAGGCCGTCAGCGACCTCTACTCGCCTGTTACCGGCACCGTCACCGCCGTCAACGAGGAACTGAAGAACGCCCCCGACCAGATCAACGAAAAGCCTCACGAAACCTGGATTATCAAGGTCGAGGTCGCCGACCTCGCCGAGGTCGCAAAGCTGCTGGACGCCGCGGCCTATGAGGCATTCATCGCGGAAGAGAGCTAGGAGAACAGCTTTCAGCCGTCAGCAGTCAGCTTTCAGCTTCTTTTTGGAAGCTGACGGCGCGATCGTCTCGACCAGCAATCTCTCACGGCGAGTTGCCTGGCGGCTCGCCTTTCGGGCTTTTAGCGAGTGGCTAGAAGCTAGGAGCTAGCAGCTAAAATGCGCTACCTGCCCAAATCTCCCGCCGAACGCCAGCAGATGCTGGCCGAGATCGGCGCTGCATCCATCGACGACCTTTTCTCCGTCATCCCCGCCGCGCATCGCATCGAGCATGACCTGAATGTGCCCCGCGCCCACGCGGAAAGCGAGATCATCGACTACTTCAAGGCTGCCGGCCAGAAAAACGCCACCGACTACGCCAGCTTCCTGGGCGCCGGCGCCTATCGCCACTACCGCCCGGTGATTATCGACTCTCTGGTACAGCGCGGCGAGTTCCTGACCAGCTATACGCCCTACCAGGCCGAGATCACGCAAGGCACTCTGCAAGCCATCTTCGAGTTCCAAACCATGATCGCCGAACTGACCGGCATGGACGTGGCCAACGCCAGCATGTACGACGGGTCCACGGGCGCCGCGGAAGCCGTCCGCATGGCCATGCGCATCACGCGCCGGGAAAAGGCTGTGGTGGCCACGACCGTCCATCCCGAGTACCGCGAAGTGATGGCCACCTACTCGCTGCACCAGGGGCTTTCCACGGCGCTGGTGGGCTACGATGCCAAGACCGGGCGCGTCGATCTTTCCGCACTGGACGCAGCAGTCACCGAAGAAACTGCAGCGGTTCTGGTGCAGAGCCCCAACTTCTTCGGCATTATCGAAGACATTCCGGCCATTGCGGCGATCGCGCACGCCAAGGGCGCCTTGCTGATCGTCTCCATTGCCGAAGCGGTTTCGCTCGGGGTGGTTTGCCCGCCGGTCGAGGCCGACATCGTCAGCATGGAGGCGCAGTCCTTTGGCGTCGCGCTCAGCTACGGCGGCCCGTTCTGCGGCGTTCTCGCGTGCAAGGAACAGTATGTGCGCCAGATGCCCGGACGGCTGGTCGGGCAAACGGTGGACGGGAATGGGAACCGCGGGTTCTGCCTCACGCTCTCCACGCGCGAGCAGCACATCCGCCGCGAAAAGGCCACCTCGAATATCTGCACCAATCAGGCACTGGTTGCGCTGATGGCCACCATCTTCCTGGCCGTTTACGGTAAGGAGGGGATCCGCGAACTGGCCGAACACAACCTGGCCAAGGCTGCTTATGCGGCGGAAAAGCTTGGATCGCAAGACGGAGCGAAGCTCCTATTTAGCGGCGCGCCGCGCTTCCACGAGTTCGTTCTCGAAACCGAAGAGGCGCCGGCGGCATGGAGTCAGCGGCTCCTCGATGAGAAGATTGTCGGCGGCATCGAACTGAGCCGCTGGTATCCCGAACTGGGCAACGCAACGCTGTGGTGCACCACCGAAGTCGTGACCCGCGAACAGATCGACGCCGCGGCCAATGTGCTGGCTGCCAAGCCGGTGGAGGCGTAAGAGGAATCCGATGAAAAACGACGCAACCGTTTCCGCAGCCTGCAAAAGAGTCCGCCCCCACCCGAGCCAGAACGAGGCCCTGCTCTTCGAGATCTCCTCGCCCGGCAAGTACGCCTACAAGCTGCCCCCGCTGGACGTACCGGCTGTGGACGCTGCGGCCCTGCTGGGCGCGGCCCATCGCGAGAAGAGCGCGGAACTGCCCGAGTTGAGCGAGATCGAGATTGTCCGCCACTTCACGCGGCTCTCCACCTGGAACTACGCCATCGATCTGGGCATGTACCCGCTGGGCTCCTGCACCATGAAGTACAACCCGCGGGTCAATGAGTACGTGGCCCGCATCGAAGGCCTGGCCGAGGCTCACCCCTACCGGCCGGAATCGCTGGCCCTGGGAGTTCTTGAAGTCGTTGACCTGCTCGAGCGGTGTCTGCGGGAAATTACCGGCATGGACGCGATCACCTTGCAGCCGGCCGCCGGCGCGCATGGCGAGTTGACCGGAATCCTGCTGGTCCGCGCCTGGCACGAATCCAATGGCAACGCCCGCAGCAAAGTGCTCATCCCCGACTCGGCGCACGGCACCAACCCGGCTTCGGCGGCCATCTGCGGCTACACGGTGGAAACCCTCAAGTCCAACGCCGAAGGCGGCATCGATCTTGAAGCCCTGGCCCGGCAGGTGGATGAAGAAACCGCCGCGCTGATGCTGACCAACCCCTCGACTATCGGGGTTTTCGAGAGCCAGATCGAGAAGATCGCGGAAATCCTGCACGCCAAGGGCGCGCTGCTCTACATGGACGGCGCCAACATGAACGCCCTGGTGGGCAAGGCGCGTCCGGGCGACTTCGGCGTGGACGTGATGCACCTGAACCTGCACAAGACCTTCTCGACGCCCCACGGCGGCGGCGGTCCAGGCTCCGGCCCGGTGGCCTGCAAGGCGTTTCTTGAGCCGTTTCTGCCGATTCCAGTTCTCGTCCGAGTGGAGAAGGGCACGAAGAGCCCGGACGCTGGGACCTGGGAATCAGAAGGCGCGGACTCGTCCTCTGCCGGCACCCCCTCGATGTTCCGTGCCCCATCCTCTCCGCGTTCTTCAACCGACAAGGTGGAAAGCCGCAATTCCAGATTGACCTGGGAGTACAACCGGCCCCAATCCATCGGCCGGGTGCGCGCCTTCTACGGCAACGTGGGCATGTTCATCCGCGCGCTGGCCTACATTCTGGCCAACGGGCCGGACGGCCTGCGCCAGACCACGGAAGACGCCGTGCTCAACGCCAACTACATCCGCGCCAAACTGGAAGACATCTACGAGCTGCCCTACAAGACGGCGTCGATGCACGAGGTGGTCTTCAGCGACAAGCGCCAGGCGGCCCTGGGCGTCAAAACCGGCGACATTGCCAAGCGCCTGATCGACTACGGCTTCCACCCCTACACGGTCAGCTTCCCGATGATCGTCCACGGCGCGCTGATGATTGAGCCCACCGAGAGCGAATCGCTGGAGGAACTGGACCAGTTCATCGCAGCCATGCGGTCGATTGCCAGGGAGGTCGAGGAGACGCCGGAGCTGGTGAAGACGGCGCCGCACTCGACGCGCGTTTCGCGGCTCGACGAGGTGCAGGCGGCACGGAAGCCGATTCTGCGGTGGAAGAAGGCGGATCAGAAATAGAGCAATTCTGCTGTTGGGGTGGCGTAGAGCGTGGACCGGGAGGTCCACGCTACAGCCGACCGGGAGGTCGGCGTTACTGGTTCCTGCGGCGATCAAACAACATTGGCTGTCTGTGTTGCCGAGCAGAAAGGACCCCGCTGCGTCTTTTCAGATGAAGAGACCGGGACATTCGAGGCTGGAAACGCCTGACAATCTCCCAAGAAGCAATTCTGAAAGGCAAGAGATGAGATGTGACGAAAGCGGAAAACGGGCAGCGAGGATGATCCCGTTGCATGTGGCACTGGCGCTGGCACTGGCGCTGCCCGCACTTGGCGCGGGCGCGCAGACGCCTCCTGCGGAATCCAAGCCGGAAACAGAGACGTATCAAACCCTTTACCTGACCAACCTCAGCCAGCGGAACGAGGCGACGGATATTCAGACGGCGCTGCGCAACATGCTTCCGAAGGCCAAGATCTACCTGGTGGGGTCGCAGAACGCCATTACGATGCGCGGAACAGCCGAAGACTTTCAGCTGGCGCAGAAGATGCTGGCGGATTTGAACCGGGCGCCCAGGACCTATCGCGTCACCTATACGATCACCGGGATCGACGGCGGCAAGCGGCTGGCGGCGCAGCATTTGGCCCTGATCGTGGTCGCGGGAGGCAAGACGGTGCTCAAACAAGGCCACAAGGTTCCCATCATGACTGCGGCGGGCTCCTCGGAAGCATCCGTACCTGGTACCCAGGTGCAGTATGTCGATGTGGGGCTCAATATCGAAGCCTCGCTCGATGGAAGCCTGGATAGCCTGCAATTGCGGAGCAAGGTTGAACAAACGGGCCTTGCAGAAGAGAAATCGGGCGTGGGCGCGCAGGATCCGGTGATTCAACAGACCGTGCTGGACGGGTTGTCGGCCCTGGTTCCGGGCAAGCCGCAGATTCTTGGATCGTTCGATGTTCCGGGCAATACGCGGCACGAGGAAGTCGAAGTGGTTGCAGAGCTGGTTCGCTAAAGGGGTGGCGAGGGCGGGATGGAAGCTGACGCTGCGATGGAAACCGACGGAGTAAACGGAAATTCGACAGACTTGTTATGCCGGTTCTTCAACCGGCATAACTAGCAAGACGGGCCACCTTGATTTCAATTGGAAAGATTAAGAGCTGAGCGACTCGTACGTTCAAAGAAACTCATGTATCTTTTGCATTTCAGTTCTTTACGGTCATGGTCTCTGAGTCGACGGCTTTCTTCCCGGTGATGCCTTCGAGCCCAGCTAACAAACCCCGGTAGTCGTTCTTATCGGCCTGAAACGCAAATCCGCCCTTTTTGCCACCATCGTCCCAAGTAATGCCGACAAAGTGTTTCTTTGACTTGGTCAATGCCATGAGAGCTCCGATGCCCAAGGTGAAGACCCCGATGCCGATAGCCGCTCCGACTCGCCGGTGAACGTCCTGCCCATAGCTGATTTCAGTTACGGCCGCGGCCGGAACGACTGCGACGTCCGTCTTGTCTTTCACGATCCGGATGTTGGTGCCTTCGATATACAACTTCATGTCGCTTCCGGCCTTCGCGCCGGTTATCGACCCGCCATCGTAGACAATCTTGTAACTGTTATCGCCAGCAAAAGCGCTGATTGGAAAAAGGATACAGAGAAAGATTGAGAGTATTTTCTTCATCCTTCCCCCTCTCGGAGACAAACCATATCACACCCAAGCAACGGGCAACGGTGACAAGACCTCGAATCTCAGGGTAAGCGCGTGAATTGCCCCGGCCAGAACAAGCCGGTTGCTTCGAATCTGCGATTCCCTATGCCGGCCTGGTCCGGGACTCGTTTTCCACGCCTGCGCCGGAATCTTCACAGCACTGGCCGGCTCACCATCGGCCTAGACTTTTTAGATATGGCCACCATCCCCGATCTGCGGCTCGACGCCGGACTCCCGGCGAACATCGACGCCGAAAAAACCATCCTGGGCGCAATTCTGCTCGACAATGCCGCCTACTCCGAGGCGGCCGAGCGCATCGACGCGGACGACTTCTCGCTCGACTCGCACCGGCGCATCTTCCTGCGCATGACGGAGCTGATGAACGCGCAGCACGCCGTGGATATCGTCACGCTCTCGAATGAACTGGCACGGTTCAAGGAAGTGGAGGCGATTGGCGGCGTGGCCTACCTGGCGTCGCTGACGGAGGGTTTGCCGCGCCGGCCGGTGATCGAAGAGTACATCAAGATCGTCAAGGACAAGAGCCTGCTGCGGCGGCTCATGGCCATCTGTTCGGCGGCCATAGCCCGGGCGGCCGACCAGAGCGAGACGGCTCTGGAAGTGCTGGGCGCGGCCGAGACGCAGCTGATGGAAGTCAGCGAAAAAGGCATTACGCACGGCCTGCAGAGCCTGGACCAGATCGTCCAGAACTCCTTTGGCAGCATCGACAACCTCTACAAGGAGAGCCGCGAGGTCACCGGGCTGGCCACCGGCTTTACCGAGCTGGACCGCATGACCAGCGGCCTGCAGAAGGGCGAACTGGTCATCATCGCCGCCCGCCCCTCGATGGGTAAAACCGCGCTGGCCATTAACATTTGCCAGAACGCGGCGGTCAGCTCCAACGCCATCGTGGCCGTCTTCAGCCTGGAGATGAGCAAGGAGTCGCTGCTGCGCCGCATGCTGGCCTCTCAGGCTTGGGTGGACCAGCGCAAGCTGCAGACCGGCTTCCTGGGCCGCGAAGACCACGATAAGCTGACCAGCGCCCTGGGCCAACTGGTGGAGGCGCACCTCTTCATCGACGATTCGGCGGGCATTTCGCTGGCCGAGATGCGGGCCAAGGCCCGAAGGCTCAAGCAGAACGCCGGAGGCCTGGACCTGATCATGGTGGACTACCTTCAGCTGATGACGGCCACCCTGCCCTCGGCCGGCGGCAAGCACTACGAGAACCGCACCCAGGAGGTTTCGGCCATCTCGCGCGGGCTGAAGGCCCTGGCCAAGGAGCTGGACGTGCCAGTGGTGGCCCTTTCGCAGCTCTCCCGCGCCAGCGAGCGCCGCGGCGACGACAAGCGCCCCATGCTGAGCGATTTGCGCGAGTCGGGCTCCATCGAGCAGGACGCCGACGTGGTGGCCTTTATCCACCGCGAGTCCTACTACAACCGCAGCGAAGAGATGTCGGAGTCCGACAAGGCCAAATCCGAAATCATTCTGTCCAAGCAGCGCAACGGCCCCACCGGAACCGTTCAGCTCAACTTCATCTCGAAGTACACGCGCTTCGACAATCCCGACTCAGGCCACGAGGTCTAGGGAATCCACGAACCGGAATGGACCCCATCCGACAGCGGCAAAATGGGGTCATTTTGGTGTCGATATTGCGGCATTATCAGCCAAAAATGGGGCAAAAACGGCCAAAAAGAGGCCAAAATTGGCCAGTTCCCATTACTTATCAGTTAACTATTCGTTTTTGTATGTTACTCATTCTTTGTGACTTACTAGATTTTTATCATTGAAAAAGTGATAATATCACTATGGGGGGTGGGGGTAAACGGCAATTTCGGCCGGTTTTTTGCCCGGAATCGGCCTCGAAAAAGGCCTTAGCTAAAGACATTATGCGCGCATGGGGCTTAATTCTACGCAAGGGAATTCCACCCTTCCCGCCAAAAAGCGCGGGAAGGATGGGGTACCCGCCCGGAGTTGGCGAAGATCTCGGGGCGAACCGGTGGATCGGCAGAGCCAAAGGGATGGTTTCGTGGTTTCCCAGGTGCCCAAAAGCGAGGCACCTGGGGCACCCATCTTCAGTGGTTGTACTCACTTCTCCCGACACCTGGGGCACCCATGTTCGGTGGTTGTATTCACTTCTCCTGGCGCTAGTATTGCTTGGATTTTGGATTTCCATTTGCAACGTGCGGGAGCTTGGCTGCAAGGCGGTCAGCCTGTCTCTGGCATTCCTCAGGATCTTTGGCGACGGGGACCAGGCTCGTCCAATATTCCATTGCGCCTGCGTAGTCGCCTTTTTCTTCCAGAATGCGCCCGATTGCGCCTTGCTCGAAGGGAAGGCGGCACAGAACCGCCTCATTCTTGACCGGCCACAAGGTCACAGACTTCCTCATGGCCTCCAGCGCGGCATCGTAGTCGCCCTTCTTCTCGAACGCCTCTCCGAGATCGCGATAGAGATAGGCGCGCCCAGATAATTTTGGAGGCAATTTCACGGCAGCCTGAAACTGCTCGATGGCGGCGTCCACTTCGCCTGCTTCTCGAAGGGCGCTGCCATACGCATCGCGAGCGTCCGGATCTCTCGGGTTCTGCTGAACCTGCTTGCGATACTTATCGATGTCGGGAAGAAACTGGTTGATGGTTTCAGACGGAAGCACCGTTGTGTTGGTAGAGGCGGTCTTTTGCGGCAAGGCCAGCTTGGCATTGGGCGACGGGGGAGCGTTAGCAGAGGAAGAGGTATGGGGCGACGGGGGCTGGTTGGCAGAAGAAGGAGCATTGGCTGTGGATTCGGAATTCGACGCGGCTTGATCCACTTCCGGAGTGGGTTGTGGAATTTTGCTGCGAGAGGTGATCCAGAGGCGGGCCAGCACCAGAAGGACACAGACAAGAGCGAAAGCCAGAATGCGGGCTCTCACGGTTTTGCTCTTCGGCTTTTGCGATTCGATTCCGCCGTGGACTTCCTGCTCCTGGATCGCCTTTTCACGGAGCGCTTTTTCGGCTGCGTCCTTCTGCAGACGCTCCTCGTAAGCGAAGCGAGCCTTTTCGGCTGCATCCTTCCGTTCCTGCACAGCCTGGTCACGACGGGCGTTTTCAGCCGCTACAAGACGTAGACGCTCTCCCTCAGCGAGACGAGCTTTCTCGGTCGCGGCCTTCTGGCTCTGCTCTTCCTTCTGGCGGCGGGCTGTTTCAGCCGCAGCAAGTCGCACCTTCTCAGCCGCAGCCATCTTCTCCCGTTGTTCCTGCTCACGGCGTGCTTGTTCAGCCGCGGCTTTTTGCTCCTGCGCTTCCTGGTCACGACGGGCCTGCTCGGCTGTGGCCTGGCGCAGACGCTCTTCCTCGGCGGCGCGATCCGCGTCAAAGGCTGCCTGGCGCTGGCGCTCCACATCTTTCAGGCTGGCTTTTTCAGCCAATATGCCGCGCGCCAACTCCTGAATGGTTCGGCTGTCATCCGCGACCAATTCGTTCAATTTGAGTTCGGCGGCGAGGGCGAGGGCGCGGTCCTGGCGGCCGAGGAGCTTGCCCAGCTCTTTGACCGCAACCTGACGAATGGAGGGAAGGTTGTCCTTGTCCAGCGCCTCGATGAGGTTGGGCGCGAGTTCGGCGGGATGGATCACGGGGTTCTTGTTCTGTGCAATGACCATGGACCCGGTGACGCCCAGCGCCCATTTCATCGGCTTCTGGTTGGGGGTGCGCTGAAGAACCTTGTCCTCGGTATAGGCGAAGAGCTCGTCGAGAGTGATGCGGCCGTCAAAATCCGTATCTGCTTCGCCTGACTTGAGCCCGTTCACCAGAACTTCAGTGAAGATGCTGCGCACGCCGGATCCTGTTGCCTGTTCCGCTTCCAGTGCGTATTGCGTGGCGTCGGAGGCGGTGAGCACAATGCGCCCGGTGCCTTGGAACTGGTCGTTGGTCCCCACGCTCGAGTCCGACTTGGCGACCATGCCGCGGGCAAAGGCCCCGCTATGGCAGCAGTCGAGGATGAGGACCTCTCGCCGGGAGCGGCTGCGCAGCATGGCGTCATTGACCATGCTTGCCGGCACGGAGGTGGCCAGAAGCAGGGAGCGTTTGGTGTTGATGGTGGCAAAGTAGAGGCGGCCATCCACGTCCTTGATGCCGTGCCCCGAGAAATAGAGGAGCAACAAGTCGTCGGGCTGCCGGTCGTTGAAGAACTCTTCGATGGCCGCGGCAATCTCGTAACTTGGCCGGTCAATCAGCGCCTTGGTCTGAAAGCCGCCGATCTCCTGATTGGACAGTACGTCGATCAAGCCGGCGGCATCTGCCGCAGGCGCCTGCAATTGACGCAAGAGGGGGTCGGTGTATTGCGCGCTGGCGACGATGAGTGCCTCGCGTGCCGGCATTCAACCCTTCTTTTCTGACAGCTTTGCCACGCAGGCTTTGACCAGCTGGCGTTGTTCCTCGGCGGTGGGATTGGCGAAGGTGAATTCGTTCCCGTCGCACTTGATGGTCACGCTGCCGCTTCTGCCGCCGGACCAGTTGGCGATTCTGCCGATGACAGGGGCCAGGATGCTTCCCGAGCCGGCCAGTGTGACCAGAAGGGAATCGATGCCGGGCGGCAAGCCCTTGGCGCCGGGGGGCGCGGAACCGCTGGCCGGGTTCTCCACCGACTGTGCATCCGTCTCCAGAAGCTCCTGCCGCAACTGGCAGAGAGCCTCTTCCTTCTCCTCGGGGGTCCAGTCGCCGGGCGGATTGAGATGTACGGAAAGGACCAATGGCGCTTCGTTCATTTGCGGACCTCGTCCAACGTGGGGATAAAGGCCGGTGAGATTCGGGCGGACGGGGTCTCACCGTCCTCAAGGAAAGGCGCAAGACATGATAGCCACAATTTGATGGTTTCGGCAACAGAAACAGCAGGGGCGAGGTTGATGGGATTGGTGCCAGGAGAATGCGCCGTCCCTGCGGGACTCCGGCTCTGTCATGATGTGGAACGCTTACCCCACGCTGAAGCGCGGGGCTAGAGCGGAATCAGAATAACCGTGCTCTTGGTTAGACTCTTGAAGGTGGCTTTTTCTTAAGGAAAAAGCCACTTGAGGGGCTTGCATCCGGGTACATCTATTCTGATTCCGCTGTAACCAACAATGCGCCTCCGGCGCGGGTTTCAGGCGGGGTGAGCGATACGCTTCCCTTGGCAAGGCACGAAGCCAAGCCCCTTTGAGGGGCCACAATCGGTAAAGCCGGATCTGCCGGGGGATATTTACAGCCGCACTGATTCTGGTGGCTTTATGCGGGGGTTAAAACCCCCTTCTTCCACCCCAGCGACAAGGACCCGTTGCTGGGGATCCCGGCCTCCCTCCGGATCGAGTTTTTCCGCAGCCTGTAAGACCTCGGCGTCCTACTGCGCGCGGCACCGGGCTGCGGTTGCGTTTACATACCGCCCGCGCCGAGCAGGACGCCGATGCCGTAGGTGACAGCGCCTTCGAGAGCGCCGACCACGGTCATTTCCATGCCCGAAGACCACCAGGAGCGGACGGTGATGAGGCTCTTGGCTGCGCCGACGGCGAAGTGGGCGGCCAGGGAGATGACGGCGGCGGCAATGACGGCTTCCACGCCGTGCAGGAAGAAGAAGGGAAGGATGGGGATGGCTGCGCCGACGGCCGTAGAGAGGGCTCCGGAGCTGGCCGAGACCATGGGGTTGGCGAGCGCCTCCTCCGAGGTGCCCAGACGCTCGCTAGCCAATGCGCGGAGTAGTTGTTCCGGGTCGCTGGCGATGTGATTCACCATGTGGTGGGCGTCTTCCTCGGGCAGGCCCTTCACCTGGTAGTAAAGCGAGAGCAGCTCGCGGGCCTCGGGGCTGTTCATCTGGATGGCGTCGCGCTCGCGGGCCAGCTCGGCGTGATAGATTTCGCGCTCGCTTTTGGCGGCGAGGTAAGCGCCTGAGCCCATGGAGAGGGCGGAGGCGATGAGGCCGGAGAGGCCGGCGAGGAGGACGTATTTACTGTCGCCGGCGGTGGCGCCGGAGACTCCGGAGACGATGCCGAAGATAGCTCCCAGGCCGTCGTTGACGCCGTAAATGGCGTCGCCGATCCATGATCCGGGCTGCTTGCGGCCCTGGCTGCGCTTGGCCAGCATCTCCTCAAGAACGGCCTTGGCGTCGATGCGGTGTGCGCCGACCGGGGGGGGGTAGTGGCCGCGGAGGAGCGATCCGAGCTCGCGGTAGTGATCCTTCTCGTCTTCGATGACGTGATCGAGAATGGCGACGGAGTCCTCGTCGCCGAGCGCCTTGAGTTGCTCGCCGTAGCTGGCGATCTGGCGGCTTTCCTCGATTTCCAGGCGGCGTAGGGCCATGCGGATGCCGCCGGCGCGGTTGGCCAGGGAATCGGCTTCGCCACCGGGGCTGCCGCGGTAGACGGGCACGGGGTGGCCCAGCTCCTCGATGCGGCCGGCCCACAGGGCGGCGTGCTCCCACTCGGCACCGGCCAGGTGGCGCAAAACCTGGGCCCGCACCGGGTCGGTGTCGCGGTCAGCCAGGGCCAGATAGGTGTGGTGGCCCTCCATCTCGGCTTGCCAGTTGCCTTCCAGGGCTGCGAGAACCTTCTTCAGCCTGGCGCCGTTCAACGTTCCTATGGCCACGTGTCGTTCCTCACTTTTCTATGAGAATACGGCATTTCTCCTCTTCCGGCAGCCCAAGGTACGCGCCTTTCGCCTGCTAGAGCGGTTCTCCAATGAGTGTGCACTGATCCAGTTCGTGCAAGGTGGCTTTTTCTTGGGGAAAAAGCCACTCGACCGTAGTGGTTTCGGTGTATAGCAATTGGAGAACCGCTGTAGCCCGCGTACTGCCGTTTCCGCCGTCACTTTCCCAGTGCGGGGTTTTCCGTATAGTGTTGAGTGCAGCAAAAATCCGGGATTCCGGGACCAGGGTAAGCTCAGCGGCAAGAAATGACTGTCCGCGGGCTGGAAACTGTCCCGCGCCCTGCACGGCAGGAACGCCCAAACCGGGCAACACAATTTTGAGGAAGCGGGGAACAACCCTTTATGGCTACACGATCCACACCGCCAGCGGCTGCAAACACGCCCAACTATCTTGGACCGTTCATTACGGTCGCCGTCCTGTTTTTCATCTTCGGGTTTATTACCAACCTGAACATGGCGCTGGTTCCCCACCTGAAGTCGATCTTCGACCTTCCCTACGCCTGGGCCATGCTGGTCGAGTCGGCGTTCTTCCTGGCCTACTTTGTTTTTTCGTCGCCGACCTCGAAGCTGATTGAAACCATTGGCTACAAGCGGACGATGGTGGTCTCGCTGTTTATCCAGGTGGTGGGCTGCCTGATGTTTGTCCCGGCGGCCAAGATGGTGAGCTTTCCGCTCTTCCTGACCGCGGTTTTCGTGGTGGGCGCGGGCGTGACCGCGCTGCAGACGGCGGCCAACCCGTATGTTGCCATTCTGGGGCCGGAAAGCAGCGCACCGGTTCGCCTGACGCTGGCGCAGGCTCTCAACTCGGTGGGCGGCACCATCGCGCCGCTGGTGGCCGGCGCCTACATCCTGACCGATCCGTCCAAGATGGCCTCCAAGGCCGCCATTGCCGACACGGTGCGCGGGCCGTATATCGCCATCGCCGGGGGATTGCTGATCCTGGGCCTGGCGGTGGCGTTCATGAACCTGCCGCACATCGAGCAAACCCAGGCTTTCCGTCCCGCCAAGGCCGGCGACCCGATTCTGAGCCGCAGCATCTGGGCCTACAAGCACACGGTGCTGGGCGCGGTGGGCATCTTCCTTTATGTGGGCGTGGAAGTGGGGCTGGCCTCGATCGCCGTGAACTACTTCAAGACCCAGGGCGTGGATAGCGCCAAGACCGCTTCCTTCCTGGTTTCGCTCTACTGGTTTGGCGCACTGATTGGCCGTCTGCTGGGCTCCTGGGCCCTGACCAAGATCAAGTCGAACCGGCTGCTGGGCGCCTTTGGTACTTTGGCGGCCATGGCGATGGTCGTCTCCATGTTCACGACCGGCCAAACCGCCATCTGGAGCCTGGTGCTTTGCGGCTTCTTCAACTCCATCATGTTCCCCAACATCTTTGCCCTGGCCATCAAGGGACTGGGACCGATGACCAGCAAGGGTTCGGGACTTATCATGACGGCGGTGGTCGGCGGAGCAGTGGTTCCGCCCTTGATCGGCGTCGCAGCCGACAAGGTTGGTATTCAGCACGCGTTCGTCATTCCCATCATCTGTTACCTCTTCATCGCCTATTACGGGCTATGGGGGTCCAAACCTGCGCGGACTGTCACGGCGTAGGATGGATCGTTGTTGACTGAAGGCCCTTCGGCGCGAGCCGGAGGGCCTTCGCATGTGTGGGGGAATCGCACTAAGATGGATTTCGATTTGGATCGGACGATACCATGAAACGCAAGGCAAAACCGCGCAATCAGAATCTGCTGCTGGCCGGCATTGTGGCGATTGCGGTGCTTCTGCTGTTGTTGCGGCTGTTCAACTTCGTCCATGGGCATGGACGAATGAGGTGAGCGCTATTGCGGCTCTTCCCTCCGGGCTTAGTCTCTGCCCTGTCCCATCCACCAGGCCTTGATGAATTTCCAGTGGATGTAGACGGAGTGGTTCAGGTGGAGCAGCAGGCCTTCGCGGCCATCCAGAAAGCCGAGCCGGAAAAAGTAGTTGTAGACGAAGGTGGCCCAGGGATTCAGCACCGCGTTCCAGAGGAATAAGGGCAGAGACTTGCTGGTGCGGCCCTTTTTTGCCAGCAGTTCGGCAATCTCAGAGCTGTAGCGGTTCATGTGTTCGAGATAGACGACCATGTTGGGGTAGGCGTAGTGCAGCATGTCGTGCTTCAGCTTGCCCTTTGGGCCTTCGAATTGCGGCGTGGAGTGCGGGCCGACTCCCTCGCTGAGCCGGGCCGAGCCACGTTTAAAGAGCCGCAGCTTGCGGTCGGGATAGAAGCCGCCGTGGCGCATCCAGCGGCCGAAGATCAGGTTCAGCCGGGGAATCCAGTAGGCGCCGTATTTGGGCTCGCCGGCGAGCAGATGGCGGATTTCCTGTTGCAGCTCCGGCGTCAGGACCTCGTCGGCGTCCAGCAACAGAATCCAGTCGCAGGTGCACAGGTCCAGAGCCACGTTTTTCTGCTCGCCGTGGCCGCCGAAGTCGTGGTAACTGGTTTTGGCGCCGAAGGATTGGGCGATTTCGAGGGTGCGGTCCTTGGATCCCGAGTCGACCAGAACGATCTCGTCGGCCCAGCGGACGCTCTCAAGGGTGCGGGGCAGATTCGCCTCCTCGTTCATGGCAATCATGGCGACTGAAAGGGTCTTCGGCATCGATGGAAGGATAAACCAGCGGGCCTCGGAGGCGGAGAGCGGCGAGGGATTACGCGCTCTGCGGAAGGCGCGAGCAAGGGAGCCTGCAAGGCGATTATGCTGGGTTGGGCGATGAACTGCGAGGAAAGAGGACCGCGATGAAAGTGCTGCTCTTTGGCGCGACAGGAATGGTGGGACAAGGCGTGCTGCGCGCGTGCCTGCAAGCCGCCGATGTGGAACTGGCCGTTATCGTGGGGCGCACCCCGACCGGAATGAGCGACCCCAAGCTGCGGGAGATTGTGCAGTCCGACCTGTCGAGCTATGCCGGGATTGAAGAGAACCTGAAGGGCTTCGACGCCTGCTTCTTTCTGCTCGGGGTCTCCTCGGCCGGCATGAAAGAGGCCGATTACGAGCGCGTGACTTATGGTTTCGCGGTGGCCGCCGCCGAAACGCTCAGCCGGCTCAATCCGGGGATGGCGTTCATCTACGTCTCCGGTGCGGGAACCGACAGCTCGGAACGAGGCCGCGTGATGTGGGCGCGGGTCAAGGGACGGACCGAGAATGCGCTGCTGCGGCTGCCGCTCCAGGCTTACATGTTCCGGCCGGGGCTGATCGAGCCGATGGACGGAATCCGCTCGAAGACGCCCGCCTATCGCCTTCTCTACGGACTGACAAAGCCGTTGCTGCCGCTGCTCCACTGGGCGCTGCCCAACCAGGTGCTCACCACCCGCGAGATGGGCCAGGCCATGCTCGCGGTGGCGCGGCGGGGGTACGCAAAGCAGGTGATGGAAACCAGAGATATACGCGCCGTGCTGAAAGGCTCCGAGTAGGTGGTTGCTGGCGGCTCTGCTTGTAGAGCGGCCTTCATGCTAGAGTGAAATTCCACAGGGGGAGAGGCGCGATGGCGGGTGGAATTCAGCTTCCCGGCAACGGCGAAACGATCGACTTGCAGCAGCAGGTGGCGCGGTTGCAGGCGCTGCTGGAGGCTTCGCGGCAGGTGCACTCGACCGTTTGCGAGGAAGAGGTGCTGGAGCAGGTGCTGCGCATCGTGGTGCGCGAGCTGGAGATGGCCGCGGCGGCCTTTCCGAGCGCCGGGCTGGCGTATGGCGACGAACTGGCGCTGGGCGCGAAGGACGGCAACGCTCTGCCCACGTATCCGCTTGAGGACCGCCAGGGCCGGCGCATGGAGGAACTGGTAGTGGCGCCGCCCGAGGGCCGCGAGCTGACGCTCTACGAGGCCGACTTCATCGAGGGACTGGCGCTGCAAGCGGCGGTGGCACTTGAAAACGCCCGCAACCACAAGCGCAACATCGAATTTGCCCGCGTGCAGCAGGATCTGGAGGCAGCCCGCGCCATTCAGCGCTCGCTGCTGCCGCAGAAGCTGCCCTCGATTCCCGGCTACTCGCTGGCCTTCCGCTCCGCTGCCTGTTACGAAGTGGGCGGCGATTATCTCGACATTGTGGAGCAGCCCGACGGCAGCGTGCTGATGGTGGTGGCGGATGTGGCCGGCAAGGGCATGGCTTCCGCCCTGATGTCGAACGGCTTCCGCTCGGCTTTCCGCGCCATGGCGGCCGATGGAATGGCGCTGGGGGAACTGGCCACGCGCATGAACCAGCACCACTGGGCGGAGGGCGAAGAGGCGCGCCGCCGGTACGTGACGGCCATCTTCCTGCGCCTGCACCCGGAAGCGGGCGAGTTGGAAGTGGTGAATGCCGGCCACAATCCCGGCTTCCTCATCGAGCCGGGCCAGGAGCCGCGCCTGTTTGAGGCCGCGGGCACGCCGCTGGGACTTTTGCCGGGGATGCGCTACTTGAGCGAGCGCCACGTGTTTACACCGGGGACTCGGCTCTTGTTTTACACCGACGGGCTGACGGAGGTCTTCAAAGGGGATGAGGAGTTTGGCTCCGAAAGGCTTTTGGACGTCTTTTTGAAGTGCCCGGACGGAAAAGCCGATGGTATTCTCGATGCATTGTGGGCGGCTATCGAAGAGTTTGCTGAAGGCGGCCCGCAGGGAGACGACATGACCGCTCTGGCGTTGTGCCGCGGCATGAAATCCGGGGAGCTGCTGGCATGATCGCGACCAAAGCCACCAGCGTCGAAGTGCGGCTGCCCTCTCGGCTCGGCTATGAAAAGGTGGCCATGAGCACCGCGGCCGCCGTGGCCAAGCTGATGGGCTTCCGCGAGGCCCGCATCGAGGATCTGAAGACCGCGGTGGCCGAGGCCTGCATCAACGCTATCGAGCACGGCAACCGGCTGAATGAAGCTCTCTCGGTGGGCGTGGTGCTCAACGCGGGCGAGGACTCGCTGGAGGTGAAGGTCATCGACGACGGCAAGGGCATGAAAGGCCTGCCTCACAAGCCCGACATCGACCGCAAGATTCACGGCCAGGAAGATCCGCGCGGCATGGGCATGTTTCTGATCCAGGCGCTGGTGGACGAGGCTGAATGGGTGGCTGGGTCGAACGGAAAGAGCAGTTATGTCCGGCTGATGATCCGGCTGGATAAAGAAGCGGATTAACTCAAAGGAATACGGAGACAAGAAGATCGTGCAAAGCGATACCAAGGCGCACGTCGACAAGGTTACTTCCCCAGCCGGTCATCCGGTCACCGTCCTCCGGTTTGAGGGCGATATCGCCAGCACTTCGAAAGACGCCGTTCTGGGCACCTACCAGGCATTGCCCAAAGAGTCGGCCAAGGTGGTTCTGCTGGACTTTAGCAAGGTGGACTACATCAATTCGAGCGGAATCGCGCTGGTGATCCAGATGCTGATCGAGGCCTCAAACTCCGCGCAGAAGGTGTATGCCTTCGGGCTTTCGGCGCACTTTACCAAGGTGTTCACCATGGTGGGCATCACCAAGTACGCCGGGCTCTTCCCCAGCCAGAATGAGGCGCTGGCGGCGCTGTAGGGCTACAGTTGCACTTGCTCCGGAGCACCCCGATCCGGGCCTGAAGGCCCGGATATTTGGCCTTTATTCAGGGGGCTGAAGCCCCCTGCTCCCTCCGAGATCTTCGATCTAAAACTGTAGTGCTTACCCCCTTGCTCCCTCCGAAATCGCCGATCTACGCCTCAAGTACCAGGAAAGGACCCCTGCTCCCCGGCGCGCGTAAAATGGCCGGTATGAACCTAGAGGCGATTCAATCGGCAATCCGCGAGGCCGGCTGCGACGGCTGGCTGTTTTACGATCACCATCACCGCGACCCCATCGCCGGGCGCATCCTGGGACTGGACAAAAAGGCGCACATCACGCGGCGCTGGTACTACTTTGTGCCCGCTGTGGGCGAGCCGCGCAAGCTGGTCCATCGCATTGAGCAGGGCCGCCTGGACTCTCTGCCCGGCTCCAAGGCGCAGTATTCGAGCTGGCAGGAGCTGGCGATTGGCGTGGAAGCGATGCTCTTCGACGCGACCCGGGTGGCCATGCAGTACTCGCCCAACAACGCCATCATGTATATCTCGATGGTCGATGCCGGCACGGTCGAGTTTCTGCGCGGGCTGGGCAAGCAGATTGTGAGCTCCGCCGACATGGTGAGCCAGTTTGAAGCGGTGCTGAGCGAAGAACAGGTGGCCAGCCACGGTGTGGCGCAGCGGGCCATCGACGCGATTCTGGCCGAGGGCTGGCTGGAGATCGGCCGCCGTCTGCGGCCCGCCACAGGTTCGGCACAGCCCTACACCGAATACGACCATGTGCAGTGGCTCAGTGAGGCCATGCGCCGCGAGGGCCTGGTGTGGGAGAGCGGTCCCAACGTCAGCGTGAACGCCAACTGCTCCGACTCGCATTACGACCCCACCGCCGAGCATTCCTCGACTATCGCCGAGGGCGATTTTCTGTTGATCGATATTTGGGCCCGGCAGGACAAGCCCGCTACCGTCTTCTACGACATCACCTGGACGGGCGTGGTGGGCCGTGAGCCCAGCGAGCGCGAGCAACTGGTCTTCCAGACGGTGATCAACGCCCGCGACGCCGCCATCGCCGCCGTCGAACGCGCCTTTGCCCACGATCTGCCCATCCGCGGCTTCGAGGCCGACGACGCGGCCCGCGCGGTGATCCGCAACGCCGGATTCGGCGAGTACTTTACCCATCGCACAGGCCACAACATCGCCCAGGAGCTGCACGGAGCCGGAGCGCACCTGGACAACCTGGAAACCCACGACGAGCGCCGGCTGCTGCCCAACACCTGCTTCTCGGTCGAGCCGGGCATTTATCTGCCCGAGTTCGGCGTGCGCAGTGAGATCGACATGATGACCGCGCCCGGCAAGGCATGGGTGACGGGAAAGATTCAGCGGGAGCTGGTGAGAATCTAAAAGGCAGGGATCAGGGGTCAGGGGTCAGGGATCAGTAAGCCCGGCGCGCCATAAAGTTTCGTGCGCGGTGCTTTTGGCTTTTTCTGGTTTTCTCTGGTGAAAGTGTGCGTTAGCACATCACTCCATCGGCCAACTGACGGCTGATCCCTGATCCCTGATCTCTGACCCCTCCGCAGTGCGGTATAGTCAAAAAGGAATGGCAACCGAACAAAACAAGAACGTAGCGGCGGGAAGCGGGTTTGTTTACCTGCCTTTGATCGCCGGCTGGCTGGTGCCCGGAGCCGGGCATTTTCTGCTGCGCAAATGGACCCGCGGGGCGCTGCTTTCCGCATCGATTCTGGGCATGTTTATCCTGGGCATCGCCATGCAGGGCAATCTCTACTCGGGGGCTAGCGACATCCTCCACATTCTTGGCCTGGTGGGCGACCTGGGGAATGGCCTGCTCTTCGTCTTCAGCAAGCTTCTGGGCCTGGGTGCGGACCCGGTGCAGGTAACCACCGCCGACTGGGGCACGCGCTTCATCGTGGTAGCCGGCCTGCTCAACGTGATTGCCGCCGTCGACGCGCACAATCTCCGCACCGGGAGGAAATCCTAGTGTTTCATCCCTCTCATTTTGCGGCTGTGGTTCTGTTTGCCCTCTTTGCGTCCATCGTCTTCGGCATCACGCAGCGCGAGACGACGCGGCGCATGATCCACTACGGAATTTATTGTTTTGTGCTCTTCGTAGGCTCGGCGATCGTGCTCAGCTGGCTGATGTTTCTGATCGCCCGCTAGGTCTCGTTTTGGTACGTTAGTACCCGGGCCTAAAGGCCCACGATTCTGCCCATTTTCAGGGGGTTAAAACCCCCTGCTCCCTCCGAAATCGCCGATCTACAACTGTAGGATTAGAGCGTTTTCGGAATACACACAGACATTTTGAGCGCCGCGCAAGGCGTCTTTTAGGCTGTAGCAAAAGGCGAATTGCTGTAGCCCCGCTCCCAAACCGCGGCGTCGAAGATGTGTGTGGAATCGTATCCCTCGCTCCGGTAGAGCTGGATGGCGTGGGAGTTGGCCTCGGTCACGGTGAGGGAGACTTCCTTTGCGCCATGGCGCAGAAAGCTCGCTGCGGCCAGCGAAAGAAGCATCCGCGCCAAGCCCTTGCGGCGGTATGCCGGGTGGACGCAGACCTGGGTAATGTGGCCGCTCTCCGGGCTCACCCGCGAGCCGAGCACCAGCGCTGCCAAGTCGCCCGTTTTGCGCACCACCAGCACAGAGGACGCCTGGGGGACGAATTCGCCGCAGCCGGAGTGGCGCACGATGTTGTTGAGGAAGCGCAGGGAGCCGTAGATCGAGCGGTACTGGTCGTTGATCACGCTGTCGGGATGGTCCCGATAGGCCTCAGAGATGAGCCGCGCGGCCCCCGGCAGGTCGTCGTCGCGCCAGAGGCGAAGCTCCAGCCCGGCAGGCAAAGTCGGCTTGGGGGCGCCCCAGAACCCTTCCAGTTTCCGCACCATGAAGAGCCGGCGATAGAGATCGAAACCCGCCTCGCAAAAAATCGGCGCCTGGGAACCGGCGGGGTGCAGAAGCAGTTGCGATTCCACCCGGTCCACGTGGGGCGAGTTCTGCAGCAGTTCCAGGACGTGCCGGAGCAGTGTCTCTTCCAGTTGGCGCGCTTGATCGGACCCATGATTTCGCAGGGCAAAGACGTCGCCAATGATCGCCTTGCTTTCCTCGTAGACGCAGAAAACATAGCCGGTGACCTGGCCCGCCTCCAGCGCCGCGAAGCCGGGGAGCATGTGGCTGTCGAGATACTGCATCAGCAGCTTGGCCGAGGCCCTGTAGTCCCAGTGCAGCCGCTGCCTCCACAGTTCGCCTTCGGCCTCAAGAACGGCGCGCAGGACGGACGCCGAAAAGTGCCGCAAGTCGAGAATCTCGATGGAAACACCCGATTCCATGCATCTCCTCAAGGAATGCCGCCCACGCCTTGCGCCAAAAGTGCAGAGCACCTGAGGCCAAACACAAAAAAGGCTCGTATCCCTCACCCTGGGCAAGCTTCCAGACACTTTCAGAACCGCACAGGAGGAATTTCTGTTCCTCGCCACTTTGCCACGAGTTGCCGCCAGGTGCAACTACAGCCGGAATTTATCGGCTGCCCACCATGTAGACCACCAGCCCCTGTTCCGGCCAATTGAAGAGCTGTTCATGTGGCCGTCCTTCCAGGTACTCTTCCAGCGCCTCGGGCGTGTGCAGGTCCGCGCCTCCGCGTCCGGTGAGGCGCGCCACCAGCAGGTGCTGTTCGTCCGGCACGCCGCTGTCCTCGTAATTGACCACCTCGCGATTACGGTAGAACGAGAGGCCGTACTCGACGTCGCGCCGAACCCGGAAGACCGCGACCGTCTCATTGCCGGGAGCGACGCCGGCCAGCCGTTCCGCCAGCGGACGCGCGGAGTAGGAGCGGTCCAGCAGTGCAATCACCCGTTTGGTCTGAGGAATGGCGGGAATGCCGAAGAACGGTCCCACCCCGAAAAGAAACAGCACCAGCACCATGAGAACCCCGGTGGTGACCAGCCGCAGCCGGACCACGCCGTAGCCTTTGACCACTACCAGGATGAGCAGCGCCGCTCCCGCCGAAGCCAGCAGCGACACTACCAGCACGTGCAGGGGAGGCATCTTGGGGCCGTGCGCCACAAACCACGGCAGCAGCAGCACAAACGCCGTTACCACGCCCGAGAGCGCCGCATGGCCCACGATCACCCAGCGATTCAGCCCCTTCCCGCGGCAGCGGAAAAGATAGTCGCCGGTCAGAATCGTGATCGGCGGGATCGACGGCAGGATGTAGCCCGGCAGCTTGGATTGCGAGAAGGAGAAGAAAACGATGGGAATCAGGGCCCACAGCACCAGGAACTCAGGAAAGGCATCGCCCGGACGGCCGGCGCAGGGCTTGGAGAAGCTGGCGTGGCGCGCGCGCCATTCAGCAACCGAGGCTCGCACCGCGTCGATCACCGCCGGCACGGCAACCACTGTCCACGGCATCAGCGCCAGCAGCACCACCACCCCGTAGTACCAGAAAGGCTGCACGTGCTGGTAGCGCGAGGTGGCAAAGCGCTCCAGATTGTGTTCCAGGAAGAACTCGCGGAAGAAGGTGGGGTTCTGGTGCTGCACGGCAATGAACCAGGGGAGCACCATGGCGAAGTAGAGTACGACTCCCGGCCACCAGAACGATCGCCACAGGATCGACCAGTCGCGGCGCAGAAAGGCGAAGGCGCACACGATGACCAAGGCCAGAAACGGCGCCACCGGCCCCTTGGCCAGGGTGGCCAGCCCGGTGAAAAAGTAAATGTCGTAGAGCCAGAACTTGGAGTCGGTCTCATACCACGCGTACCAGCCCAGCAGCCCGATAGCCAGAGGCGCCGCCATCTGCATATCCGTCGATGCGCCGCGCGAAAAGCTCATGATCCCGGCGCAGGCCACGGTGATCAGGGCCGCATCCAGGTGTCCCCCAGGGCGGAAGCGCCGCATGTGCAGGTAGATGAGCGCCACCATGATGAAGGCGAAGGTGGTGGAGGGCAGGCGCGCGCTCCAGTCGTGGACGCCAAAGTCCTGGAACAGGAACATGGCCCGCCAGTAGTAGAGCGCTGGCTTCTCCAGCCAGGGATGGCCGTAAAGATAAGGGGTAACGCAGGCGCTGAGCCGGTCTTTCACGGTGTGCGCAGAGTCGAAGTGTCCCAGCATTTCGTGGGCAATCTGCGCGTAGCGGGGCTCGTCTGCGCCCACCAGCCCAAATCCGTCGCCGCCCAGAATCGGGGTCAGTCCGTAGGCAAGAAAGAAGACAGTGCAGAGGAGAAAAACGGTGGCTTCGCAAACGCCCTTCCACGGCGGCAGGCGCCAGCACAGCTTGCCGGGCGACTGGGGATCGGGCGGCCCGAGGAAAGGCTCCAGGTAGCCAAGAGCCCACTTGGGAAGCCGTGTCTGCCGGGGTTCCGGCGCATCCGGTGCAGATGGTTCCTGAAAGGTTTCCGATTCCAAGGCTTCTCCAACGGGCGTGCTTTCGCCTGTTCCACGCAGACTCGCGATTCCGGTTTGGGACAGGGCGTCTGGGGCAACGAGCCTGACCCGACCATGTTCCGCGCCTGCAACCGGCCGCGGAAATCGTTCACGAGGCTTCCACAAATGGCGTGCACCCTTCATATCGCCAAAGGCGGCATTTTATTCAGGATAACGCCCTCTAGTCCGCGTTGCTTTCGAGCTACGTCGTTTCAAAAAAACGCCAAGCATTTCAACACGGACAAGGCTAACAGATTCCCGTCGAATCGCAATGCCCCCGACTAGTCCGGTTCCCTACTGAAACACGCCACGCCGAGCCGCAATTGGGTCAGAATCTCCTCGATCGCCTTCGGCAACGGCCCCTCCAGCGTGCAGCCGGCCGCGCTCTCGTGCCCGCCTCCACCCAGCCGTTCCGCAATGGCGGCCACGTTCACCTGGCCTTTGCTACGCAGGCTTAGACGAATGCGCCGCTCTGGCAGCTCGCGCAAAAACGCCGCGGCCTCCACGCCGGAGATGGCGACGGCAAAATTCACAATTCCTTCGCAGTCTTCCTCGGCGGCGCAGGTGCGCACCATGTCCTGGTGAGTGACCCAGAGCCAGGCCAGCCGCCCGTCGCGCTTCAGGTTGTTCAGCGCCGCGCCGAGCAGCAGCAGCTTCGAGGTAGCGGTTGAAAAGTACACATCCTGGGCAATCCGGATGGGGTCGGCGCCGGCCAGCACCAGCTCCCGCGCCAGTCCAAAGGTGGAGGCCTGGGTTGATCCGTAGCAGAAGCCGCCGGTGTCGGTCAGCACGGTCGCGTAGAGGCAGGTGGCCATCTCCGGCGTGACGCTGGCGCCGGCGGCTTTCACCAGCCGGTAGACCAGCTCGCCCACGCTGGCCGCGTGAGAGTCGATCCAGTTCAGGTGGCCGAACTCCCGCCCGCTGGCGTGGTGGTCGATGTTGAGAATGAGGAAGTTCTCCAGCCCGCGCAGCCTGGTGCGGGCCAGCCCGTCGCACTCCAGCAGAATGGCCGCGTCATAGGGCCCGTGCACGCGCAGCGCGGAGCGGATTTCCTGCGCATCCGGCAACCCGCGATAGATGTTCGGAATCCGGTCGGCGGACACCAGGTCGGCGCGCTTGCCCATCTGTTTGAGCAGCATCCCCATGGCCAGCATGGAGCCCACCGCATCGCCATCGGGACGCGAATGGGAGCAGACCAGGAAGCGCTCTCCCTGTTGCAGAGCCTTCAGAATCGCCTCCATGCGGTCCCCATGGGCAAGCTCTGCCGTTGCCCCCGGCGCATCGCCGGGCGAAGGGAAAACCTGATTCCAACTGGCGGGGTCCATGCGGGGCTACTCCACCGGCGCTTTCTGTTCCAGCTCGGCGCTTTGCCCCTTGGCCTTTAGCCGCTTGCGCGACCGATCCATCAGCTCGTCGATGCGCGCCTGGAAGCGGCCCGAACGGTCGGCCAGAAAGCTCAACTCCGGCACATAGCGCACTCCCATCCGGTCCCTCAACTCAATCCGGATGTACCCCTTGGCGCCTTCCAGGCCGGCAACCGTTTCTTCTTCGGCCTTGGCAATATCCTTGACCGCGGTATCCAGCGCCACATAAACTCGCGCCGACTTGCCGCCGGGGTTCAACACCACCTCGGTGACGTAGCAGAATCCGATGCGCGGGTCGGAGAGTTCGCCTTCGATCATGGCGCCAATCTCCTCCCGCAGCGTCTCCGCCACTCGGTCCTGATGGTGCTTTCGTGCTCTATGTTCAGGCATCGAGCCCTCCTCGCAGGGGTAAACCATTCAGCATACCAGAGGCTTTTGGGACGACCGGGAACATTCGGCCCTGGCTCCCCATTCCGGGGAGCAGCTTCCGGCTTTCAGAAATCAGCTTGCCGCGCAGGCTCGCGCGACTACTCTTTCTTTTCCGCATTGCGCGCCCTCACCTTGAACCAGATAGGAGTTCCCTTGAAGCCGAAGGCCTCGCGAATCTGGTTTTCAAGAAACCGCTCGAAGGCAAAGTGCAGCTTGATGTCGCGATCGGTGAAGAGCACGAAGGTAGGCGGCGCCACGGCGGCCTGGGTCATGTAGAAGATGCGGATCCGCTTGGCCATGGGCACCGGAGCCCGCTGGAAATCGATCTTGTCGAGGAAGCGGTTCATCTGTCCAGTGGAGACGCGCTTGCGGCGCTCGGCGGCCACGGACTTCACTTCGTTCAGCACGCGGCCCAGTCCGGTTCCTTCAAGGGCGGAGAGAAAGACCACCGGCGCATAGTTCAGATACTTCAGCGCCGAGCGCAATTGGGTCTCGAAGACCTCGCGGTCGGCGGGAGGCTTGCCGTCGGTGCGGCCGGTGGTCACGGCGTCCCACTTATTGACCACCACGATCACGCTGCGCCCGCTCTCGTGGGCATAGCCGCCGATGGTGGCGTCGGCGCCGGTGACGCCGTCGGTGGCGTCAACCACCAACAGGGCCACATCGGCCGCTTCAAGGTGACGGCGCGCCATCACCACGCTCATCTTTTCGGCCATCAGGTGGGTCTTGCTCTTGCGTCGAATGCCGGCGGTGTCAACAAACCGCAGTTGGCTGCCCTCGAATTCCACCACCTCGTCCACCGCATCGCGGGTGGTTCCGGCAATGGGCGAGACGATGGCGCGGGAGGTTCCGGTCAGGGCGTTCAGCAGGGTGGATTTGCCCACGTTGGGGCGGCCGATGATGGCCACAGAGGTCTCGTGCTGCTCGAACTCGCCGTGGGTGGGATTGCTCTGGGCGTCCTCGGCGGATTCATCTGGAGGCGCAAATTCGGCGGCTTCCTCTTCCTTGGCGGCCTGTTCGGCGGCCAGGGTCTGCTCTTCGGTGAGCACCGGGGCCGGAATGGCCTCGGAGATGGCGTCGAGCAGGTCGCCGATTCCCAATCCATGCTCGGAACTGATGGGAAAGACGTTGCGGAGGCCGAGCTGGCGGAAATTCTCGGCGACATAGGCCATGGCCTCGCCCTCGACCTTGTTCACGGCGAGGAAGACGGGCTTGTGGCCGTGCAGGAGGAGGCGCACGAGGTCGTAGTCTGGACTGGCCAGTTCGGTGCGCGCATCGACCACCAGCACCAGGGCGTCGGCTTCTTCGAGCGCCACCTTGGCCTGGGTGTAGATTTCGGTGGGGATCAGATCCGGATCGTCGGGCACAATGCCGCCGGTGTCGACCAGGCGGAACTGGCGGCCCGCCCACTCGTACTCGCCATAGATGCGGTCGCGGGTAATGCCTGGCTCGTCGCCCACGATGGAGCGGCGGCTCTTGGTGAGCCGATTGAAGAACGTGGATTTGCCCACGTTGGGGCGGCCCACAATGGCCACTAGGGGAAACTCTCCGGCGCGTGACTTATTCGGCACAACCGACTTGTGATACTTGGTCAAAATATTCTCCATTCGCCGCCTGCCGGCTTCTCCGGACAAACGGTAGATCTCTATTCGCTATTGTCTTCAACCCCGAGCCGCCTCAGTTCCAGATTCGCTGGACTCCGTAGAGGTCGAAGACCCGATCGCGGCTGACGATCGGGATTCCCAGTTCCAACGCTTGTGCCGCCAGCAGCCGGTCGAAGGGGTCCTTGTGATGCAGAGGCAGCAACCCCGAGCGGATTGCCTGGGTGGTCGTAATTCTTTGCATTACAAATCCCGCCGCGGTTTCCCTGCTTTCAAAATCCACCAGCAGGCTGGCTGCGTCGAGCTTTCCAATTCCGGTTTTGATCGCCAGTTCCCATGGCGTCGCAACAGAAATCAGCATCTCGTGCGCCGTGTCGGTGACGAGAGCGAGTACTGCTGCGGGCAACGCCTTGGGAGAACTGCGATACCACAGGTAGGTATGCGTGTCGAGCAGGTATTTCATCCGATCCGTTCAAGGAGTGGAGGATCGGACTCATCTGGATGCTTGACCTGTTCTCCTTCCAGCATGAATCCGAAGCCGCACTCGACCAATTCCTGGTCCGTAAGTGGATCGAAGGCGCTAGAGTCGGCATGAACCAAGCCTTCAAACCCGCCTGGGATCCGCTGCCTGGTTGCGGGCGGCTCGATGGGCACCAGCTTGGCCACCGGCTTTTTGCCGCGCAGGACAATCACCTCCTGGCCCGCCTCTGCCTCTTTGAGCAGCCGCGAGAAGTGGGTTTTCGCCTGGTGGACGGTATAAGCCATGGACTAAGTATGCTTAGTCCATTCGGCAAAGTCAATGAAGGCGAATGTCCGCGCAGACCGCAGAAAAGTAAGTACCTTCTTATCTTTTCGCGAGATTTCTGGCGTCGCACCTGCTCTCCCGTTCCCGATGGGGAGGAAACCATGCATATTCACGGTAACTCCATGGGTATCAATGCGGCAGACCTTTACTCTGCCGCGCAAGCAGAAAGAGCCGCCGCCGCGCGACGCGCCGCCGACACACGCAAGAAGCTCGCGAGGAACGCGCAGGATATCGAAGCGGGAGCTAGTCCCGAAGAGGCTGCGATGATCGGACAGTGGCTGGATTCCCGTCATAGCCAGGTTCTGAGCGGGGACGAGTACCACGCCAGCGTCAGCGGCAAGGACCCGGATTTCGGCTGAGGCGCGGATCTCTCTTATTTCAGGCTGAGTTGGCCGTTCACCGCAGAACAGGCCGGTCCTCGTCACTATGATGGGTAGAGCGCCCGGTCCCTATGACTTCCAGCGAGAGCCCAACCCGCACCCTGCCCACGCTCTACGAGTTTTTCGCTCCGGGGGGCATCCTGGCGCGTTCGCCGCTGCCCTATGAGTACCGCCCGGGGCAGATGGAGATGGCCAAGGCCGTGGAGCGGGCTCTGGAGGAGCGGCGGCACCTGATTGTGGAGGCCGGCACCGGCACCGGCAAGACGCTGGCGTATCTGTTGCCGGCTCTGCGCACAGGGCAGCGGGTGATTATCTCCACGGGCACCAAGGCGCTGCAGGACCAGCTTTACTTCCGCGATGTGCCGTTTCTGGAGACGCTGATCGGCGATTTGCGCGTCTGCTACATGAAGGGCCGCGCCAACTACCTTTGCCGCCACAAGCTGGCGGCGCTGCGCGATCAGCCGATTCTCTCCGGCCTGGAAGAGATCGACCAGTACCAGCAGATTGCGGAGTGGGAAAAACAGACCGAGACCGGAGACCGGGCCGAGCTTTCCGGGATGCCGGAGTCGAGCGCGCTGTGGCAAAAGCTGGATGCGCGGACCGAAGCCTGCCTGGGGTCCACCTGTCCCGACTACGGGCGCTGCTTTATTACCGAGATGCGGCGCAAGGCGCTTGAGTCCGACATCATCATCGTCAACCACCACCTGTTTTTCGCCGACCTCTCAGTGAAGCGCGAGGCGGCCGGCGCGGCGGACGTGGGGATTCTGCCCGATGCGGCGGCGGTGGTCTTCGACGAGGCGCACGAGCTGGAGGATGTGGCCTCCAGCTACTTTGGACTTTCGGTGAGCAACCTGCGCTTTGAAGAACTGGCGCGGGACACGGACGCACTGCTGCGCGGCAAGGAAGGCGCGGACAAGCTGCCCGCCCTGACGCAGCAGATCCGGGAACGGGCGCGGATGTTCTTTGCGGCGCTGCCCATGGCTGGAGACGGCCGCCAGCCCTTTACCGGGCGCGAGGAGTTTCTGGAGACCTCCGGCGACCTCTACATGGCGGTGCGGGCCACGCTCAAGAGGATTGAAGCGGAGATGGAGGCAATGAAGAGCGTGGACGAGGCGCCGGGGCTGAAGAAGCGCGTGGCGCGCCTGCGCTCGGAGCTGGAATTCATCCTGGAATCGAACGCGCACAACATGGTCTATTGGATGGAGCGGCGGATCTCGGGGGGGGGCACGGACCGGCCGGGAGGTCGAGGCGGGTTTCGGTCGCAGTCGCGGACCACCTTTCTGCAGGCCACGCCCATCGATGTTTCCGAGCTGTTGCACGAGCTGGTTTTCGAGCAGATTCCGACCGTGATTCTTACTTCGGCCACGCTCACCGTGCAGGGCGGCTTCGAGCACATGCGCAAGCGGTTGGGCCTGACCGAGGCGCGCGAACTGGTGGTTCCCTCGCATTTCAATTACGGCAAACAGGCTCTGCTCTACCTGCCTCCGGAGATGCCCGACCCGCGCGATGCGGAGTTTCCCGAAGCTGCCGCGCGGTGCATCCGGAGAGTGCTGGAACTGAGCCGCGGGCGGGCTTTCTGCCTGTTCACGAGTTACGCGCAGATGCGCGATCTATATGAACGCCTGCTGCCGGTGCTGGATTTTCCCATCCTGCTGCACGGGACGGCTCCGAGGAAGGCGCTGTTGGAGGAGTTTCGCACGACGCCCAATGCGGTGCTGTTTGGGACTTCCAGTTTCTGGCAGGGAGTGGACGTGCAGGGCGAGGCGCTGAGCTGCGTCATCATCGACCGGCTGCCCTTTGCCGTGCCCAGCGATCCGGTGGTGGCGGCGCGCATGACGGCCATTGAAGAGGCCGGCGGAAGACCGTTCTTCGACTACCAGGTTCCCTCGGCGGTGCTGACGCTGAAGCAGGGATTCGGACGGCTGATCCGCTCGCTCGAAGACCGCGGCGTGCTGGTGCTTCTGGACCCGCGGATTCGGCAGAAGAGATATGGGAAGATTTTTTTGGCCAGCCTGCCGCCGTATCGGATGACGACGACGATTACGGATGTAGAGGAGTTTTTTGAAAAGAAGCCAAAATGAAAAACGGAGGAAAGAGGAAACTTGCGGAAGTTTATCGCGATTTCGGCAATCCTGGTTGCGGCGATAACGTGCACGGCCCAATCGAAGAGAGTAGAAACCTCGCTAGCGGGGGTCAAACTTGGTGTGCCAATGACAGAGGTCAGGCGCATTCTTAGGGACCCTGCACGAGTTGTTGACACACCAATCAAGGATGTTGCTTTCCGTGCTGGAGAACGAGAATACTATTTTGCGCGGGACAAGCTCGTTATCAAGGTGGTTGAGGGGTATTATCAAAAACCTGGAATGCAATCAGAGCATTCGAGCGGGGTTCTAGGGATTTCAGTCCAAGGAAATGGTCCTGTCGACAAGTCCATAAAAACTGGGCTTGGACTATCACTGGGAGACCCTGTGGAGAGTGTCAGAAGGCTGTATGGGCGAGCGCCGCAGGTTAAGCAGCATATACAGATTCATTGGACCAACGGGAATATTCTGGACATCGATCTGGATTCGCATGGGAGGGTTTCGCAGATCGATCTTAGCCTGAACCAAGAATGAGAATCTGCCGTTTATGGCGGGTGGCTCTGGTCTCGATTCTGAGACCTGGGATTCATATACGATGCGAGGGGCTACGTCTATGACGCTTTCCGTCGTTTGTACAATTGCAGTGCGTTTTTCGCCGTTTTACTTCACAGGCAAAGATCTGGACATGGTTGACGGCCTACGAAGTTCGGAAGGCGCGATCTCATTTTGAGGGACCCCAATGCAGATCACAGCGCAAGATGTTCTGGTCGTCATCGACGTGCAAAACGATTTCTGCCCCGGCGGCGCGCTGGCGGTTGCCGACGGGGATGCAGTTATCGAGGTCATCCACCGGGTTGCGCCGCTGTTTGAGCATGTGATTCTTACCCAGGACTGGCACCCGGCGGGGCACTCTTCGTTTGCATCGAGTCATGCGGGAAAGAGGCCATTCGAGTCGGTCGAGTTGAGTTATGGAATGCAGACTCTGTGGCCCGATCATTGCGTGCAGGGCAGCAAGGGAGCGGAGTTTCACCCGGCGCTTCATCTGCCGCAGGCGGAGCTGATTCTGCGCAAGGGATTCCGGCCGCAGATCGATTCGTACTCGGCATTCTTTGAAAACGATCGAGTGACGGCGACCGGGCTGGGCGGCTATCTGGACGAACGAAACTTGAACCGCGTCTTTCTTGCCGGTCTTGCCTATGACTTTTGCGTTGGCTACTCGGCCATCGATGCGCGGCGGCAGGGATTGGAGGCGTTGGTGCTGCGCGATGCGTGTCGCGCCATCGACCTCGACGGCTCTATCCAGAGGATCGAAGGCGCATTCGCAGCCTATGGAGTCACAGTGAGCGAGAGCGCGGCGCTTCTGGACTGAAGCGCCGGAAAGTTAAAAACTGGCGGTCAAGCTGAAGGAAACCGACCTTCCCCGGCCCGTGAGCGGCTTGATCTGGCTCATCCACATGCTGGCCATGAAGTCGTCGAAGTTCACGCCTCCCAGCGGCAATGCATAGTTGCGATTGAAGAGATTGTCGGCGGCAGCGGCGGCTTGCAGGTGTTCGCGCCGGTACGCGGTGTGGAAGTTGAAGAGCGCGTAGCCCGGCGTGGGCTGCTCCATGCGGTTGGGGTCGAGATGGGACTTGCGGTCAACGGCCTGGAGGCCGAGGCCCGCCGTGATCCCTTTCATCTCCTCGTCGAGGGCGAGGCGGGCGTTGAGCGGCATCATCTGGTAAAGGCCGGTCCGGGTGTCGAGCCGCTCGCCATGCAGCCAGCCGCCTACGCCGGAAAGCCGTCCGCGGCCGAAGCTGGAGCTGTCCCAGAGCGTGGCGTTGCCCGCGAGATCTGCGCCGTAGATGCGGGCGTTGTGGTTGGCGAAGCGCAGCTTGGCAAAGGTGCTCATGCCGTACATGGTGGTGTCCAGCGTATCCACATCGACGAAGTTCTGGATGTGGGTGAAGTAGGGCGAGGCCTTCGCCTCCCATGCGCGCGGGCCGCCTCCGCGCAGGAGGACTGCACCGCTGACGGTGTGGGCGATCTCCGGCTTGAGGCCGAGGCTGCCGACATAGTAGTTGCCGTCGTTGAACCAGCCGATCATGCCGCTGGCCATCCAGTTGGTGGACCAGGCGTAGCGCTCGTAGAGGTTGGGGGCGCGGGTTTTGCGCGCATAGCCGAACTCAAATGCGCTGGCCGCGTTGGGTTGGTAGCGCGCCAGTGCGGTGAGGTCGAAATCGGGGTCGGTATGGGAGCGGCTGGAGGCGTTGAAGGCATCGGCATCCGCGCCATACATCATCTCCGAGTAGCCCTGGACAGGGCCGGCGTTGGTCCAGACCGTGTCGTTGCGCAGGCCGAGGAGCGTGCTCCATTGCGGGCTCCAGCGGCTGGCGACTTCAGCGAAGGTCCCCAAGCGCAGGCGGCGGCCGTTGTGGATGTTGACGAAGGTGTTGGGACCCATCATGGGAGCCGTGCCGGGGACCGCGGGCCAACGGTCGTCGAGCTGAAAGCGGTGGAACTCGTTGCCCACGCGGAGGGTCTGGCGCGCGGTGAGCGGGCGCTCGAAGAGGACCGAGTAGCCCAGGTCCCTTCCGTGGGTGTTCATGGGCATGTTCATCGGCATGGGGAAGGCGGATTTGTCATGGCCGATGTTCATCGCGTGCCAGGTGTTTTGCCAGAAGACGCGGGCGTCGAGGACGCCCTGGCCCAGCCCGCGATGGCCGTGAAGATTGAGCGACTCGGCGTAGTTGCGCACCAGGTCCATTTGCGCGCCGGGGAAGCCCTCGTAGGGGGTGTGATGCAGACTGGCTTCGAGGGTGACAAGGTTGCCTGCGCCCTGCGCGGCCAGGGTGAGGGAGTGGTCGGTGCTTTGCGCGTACGTGGAGGTGACCTTGTGGCCTGCGCCGTCGGTGTAGTCATCGTTGGTGGTCCAGGAGCCGTTGTAGCCGAGAGCGAGATGGCGGCCGGCGAACCACTCCGTCAGAGCGCCGCCGTAGTTTTGGCCATTCGAGCGATAAAAACCGGTGGTAGCGCCCTCCAGGTGCAGGCGCTCGCCGGGATTGGCGAAGACCGGGGAACGGGACTCGATGGAGACGGTGCCGCCCAGGCTGTCGCCGCCCAGGCTGACCGGGGTGATGCCGGCCAAAACGGTGACCTGGGCCGCCTGCGCAGGGGCAGTGTAAGTGAGCGGCGCGTTCATGTGGTTGGGGCAGGCGGAGGAGACCGTCATGCCCTCGACCACCAGCTTGGTTCGCTCGTCGCCCAGGCCGTGGAGCAGGGGGATGGAGGCCAACTGGCCGTTTTCGCGCAGGCTCACACCGGGCGCGACGGCCACCATTTCTGCCGTGTTGCGGCTCTGCGCCTGCTCGCTTGCATCCGGCGTGCGCCGGCTTGCGGAGGCGGGCTCGCTCTCCGCCGCCCCGACTTCCACGTCGGTTCTGACACCGGCGACCTTCAGAGCGACATTGGCCGTGGTTTCCTGGCCGGCGGTTACGGCGAGATCGCGCAGGAGGACGCTCTCAAATCCTGGAACCAGAACGGTGACCTGGTAGAGCCCCTCGGGAAGGCCGTCGCAAGCGAAGCGGCCCGCGGCGTTGGTTTCTACGATTTTCGTGATCCCCAGGGCGCGATTCCTGACTTCAATCCTTGCCCCTTGCACGATGGCGCCTGAAGGGTCCTTCAAGATGCCGGCGATGCGGCCAGTGGCAGTGGGGGCGCCGGTGCGGTGGTTGCCGGACGATGCGGACTGGGCAGTGGGGGCCAAGCCGGGGCTGGATTGAGCGCAGGCAGGATGCGCCTGACAGAAGAGACAGGCGACTGGCAAAAGCGCCAGCAACAACTTGACTTTCATGAACTTTCCTCTTGCTTGAACATCAAAAAAACGCGCGACAGCGGGACAGAATCGGCGACGCCGGTCCTGTTAGAAAAGGTCTCGAACGGGTTTCAGGCGAGAGGAGAGGGAGGGCCACGCTTCTGGTGGCTGCGGAGGGTGGAGAGACGGTAGAGAGCCTCCGTCTGCGGGGCGCGTGCGGGAAGGCAAACGTCTTCGGCGTAGAGCAGCTCCGCGGCTTCCGGCTTGAACGTGGGCGAATGAACAGCGCTGGAACGGGGTGGAGGGCAAGAACACTTTTCTTGAACGGCGGGGACACTGTGCCGGATGCCGCCGAGCGCGCCCATGTTGCAGTGATGCTTGCCGAGACGGCGGCAGCACGCGGGCAGGTTAGCCGCGGCGTCGCGAGCAAACAGCGGCGCAATCAGCGCGGAGCCGAGAAACAGCAAGAGCGACAGGGCGATGGCGCGCCGTACAAGAGCGCGTAGAGGAGACGTTTTCGCGACTTGGGGCGATTTGAAGATGGGTTTATCTTACGGCAAGCGATGCGGCCAGGCCGTCGAGGATGCTGCGCCAACCCTCTTCGGTGCTGGCGGCCCACTCTTCCAGCACACCTTCGTGGGTCAGGGTCAGATCGCATCCCGAAGCGGCGGGAACGAGGTCGAGTTCGACGCGGGTGATCAAGGGCGAGTACTTGGGAACAGCGAAGGTGAAAACGAGGTGTTGGGGGCGGTCGAGCTCGACGTACTCTCCCTGATGCTCCACATCCTCGCCGTCGCGCCGCTCGACGATGACAAAACTGCCCCCTGGGCGGGCGTCGATCTCCAGACGCACCATCTCTCCGGTGGGGGTGGCAAAGAGCCATTTGCCTGCCGTCGCGGGATCGAGCCAGGCGTCGAAGACGCGATCAGGCGAAGCATCGAAGCTGCGGCTCACGCGGAGGACGCGCGTTTCCGTGGTTGACATTGTGAAGCTCCTCGCTTGCTCAAGAGGCCAACTTGAGTGGGGTGAAATGACGATTCACCACTCTAGCAGGTCACCATGACGGCAGAGCAGCCGGGGCGGACGGGCTTCCACTGCACCAGGAACTGGGTGACGGACGAGGACTCCATGTGGCGCATGGATTCAAACTGGCCGTTCTTCTGGCTGTAGAGCAAGCCGCCCTTCTCCGTGAGGACAGCGAGAGCCGGCACGCCCTTGTCCAGGGGAACATCGTAGCGCTGGGCGATGTCGAGATTGGCGTCCATGGTGCCGATGTTGATGTGGACCAGGACGAAGTTCGCATCGAGAATGGGGCGGTTTTGGGGATCGTGGAAGTAAAGGTCCAGCACCTGGCAGTCGCCGCACCAGTTGCCGCCGAAGTCCAGCAGGATGCGCTTGTGGGTGGCGGCAGCGGTTTTCAGCGCCGCGGCCAGATCAGCCCTGGCCTGCGCAGGGGCGGGATAGATCTCGCGGCTGGCGGAGCGGGCGGGTCCAGCGCTCAAGGCCAGCAGCACGGCAAGGGCGAGCAGCTTTATTTTTTTCAACAAGGGGATCTCCACAACTGTTCTCAGTCTGTCATAAAGCCGGGACGACATTCCATTTTCAATCTACGGTTCCGGCGCGCAGGCATTTACTCTTAAAGATTGGATGAAGAACTCAGCCGATTTGCGCAAAAAATTGGAGTCGTCGCCCTTTCCCGACCTGGGAGCGATGATGGAAGGCTATGCACGGGCGGCGGCGGAGTGGGCCAGGGTGGAGTTCCGGCAGACGCTGGACTATGGCTCCGACTCCATCGACGCGCTGGACGACATTCTGGTTCTGGTGGGCGAGAGCCCGGAAATGGACCTGGAATTCGAGGTGCGGTTGTGGGGCAGCTACCTGGGCGAAGTGCTGAGGCGGCGCTATGCGGGGAGTTGGGAGATGACGCCCTATCCCGGCGCCGCGGTCACGGTTCCGGCTGTGGATGTGCGCGGTTCCAGGCTCTTTCCGCTGATGAAGGTCTACCGCCGGTTGACCACGGGTGAAGAGGAAGATCTGCGCGCCTTCTACGCGATGGTGACGGAACGGCTGGGCGCGCCGGCCAAGGTAAATTAGGGATCGAGAGCTCCGCAACCGCGGCTTGGGCTGCGCGGGTATCCACCATTGTGCGACAATATCCTCTGAGAAGGCGCGGCGGAGCGAGCGCGGCGCGCGGAGGATGAATCAATGGGCGATCTATTGCAACCGTGGCACCTGATCTTGCTGGGCATAGTGGCTTTCCTGCTGTTTGGCGCCAAACGGCTGCCGGAACTGGGTAAGGGATTGGGCGAAGGCTTGAAGGGCTTCAAGGAAGGCATCAAGGGGATTAGCGATCCTCCTCCTGCGGCGCCGCCTGTGCAGCCGCCGCCGATTGTGCAGCAGACTGCGGCTCCTGTGCCGCCGCCTCCGGCCCCGGTCGAGCCGCCCAAGTAATCGAAAGTCGCGGCCAGGCCGCTGGGCGGGACTTCAAATCCGGCCACCGACTTTGCCGAAGAGGTGAGCACCGCTTGGTGCTGAAACACGAAGGGCCTGTGCAAAAGCACAGGCCCTTCGTGTATTTGGCGGTTAGAGACTTAGCGGATGTCCTGGGCGGAGGGATAATAGCCGTTCTTGGCGATCACATCCAGGCCCGGACGGGTAACCCGCACATCGATCTTGCGGAACTTGCCGTCGATGACCGGCTGGTGGCTGTAGTAGCCCAGGGTGTACTGGTTGCGAGCCTCCTCGGCAATCTTGGCGTAGGCCTTTTCGATGCCGTTCAGGCTGTTCTCCGAGTCCAGGGTTCCGCCGGTGGCGAAGACGTAGCTGGCCAGCCGGTTGTCGTACATGGTGAAGGGCAGGTGGAGCTTGCTGACGTAGCCCTCGCCCCAGCGCGCAGAGTCGCCCACGGCCGTGCCGTAGACGGCGATCTTGTTGTGTTCCAGGTACGCCAGCACATCCTTGTAGGTGGCCTTGCTGCCGGACTCCTTGCCGTCGGAGATGACGTAAATGATGCGTCGCCGGTCGTGGGGGCGGCTTGAAAGTTCCTTTGCCGCGGCCAGGATGGCGTCGTTCAGGGTGTGAATCTCTTTGGGGATGGTCATGAAGGAGCCACCGCCGGCCGAGCGTCCGGGCTGCAGGTTGGGGTCGACGCAGTTGCCGTTCTGGCGGATGTTGCAGCCGGCCAGCGGGCCGCTGTTGACGGGTACCAGTTCCTCGCTGCCGGTCGCCTTGGTCAGCGCCAGCACGGCGGGCAGGCGGGCGCTCTGCGCGCCGGTAAAGCCGGTCCGCTCCTGGGAGCCGTTGCTATAGGAGAAGACCGCAACCTCGTCGTAGGGTGTGAGCGCACCTTGAATGGCGCCCAGCGAGTTGTTCACCTTGGCCATCACATCCGAGGTCAGGCTCTGGTCGATCACAAAGGCGATCGAGAGTGGGAACGGGACTACGGAAAACGTGGCGATCGGCTCGCGGGTGTCGTTCTCGAAGATTTTGAAGTCCCGGAAGGTCAGTCCGGGGACCAGATGGCCCTTCGCGTCCTTGACGGTGACCGGGACGTCGACGTAGTTGACGTTCATGCGGATGAGGGTGGCGGTTTTTTCAACCGCATCGTCTCCCGCCAGCATCTCCGGGGGCTTGGTCTGGAAGTCGTCCTTGCCCTGGGGGGTGGGCGCCTGGGAACTGGGCGCGGATTGTTGGGCGGTGGGGTTTGAAGACGAAGTGGGGCCTGGTTGCACGTCGCCTGCGCCCTGACCGGGCGTAATGGGGCCACTCACGCCGGACAACGGCGGAGGCGCCTGGGGCGTGGGGGCGTCGGGGACCGCGGATTGTTGCTGTTGGGCCAAAGCCGCCGGGCTCAAAATCGTGCCTGAACTCAGGAGCGCGGCCAGCGCCATTGCCGTTAAACCTAGCTTCACAGGTATATCGTCCTCCCAGACGCCGCAGATGCAGCCGTTAGCTCTCAGCGGTCAGCTCTCAGCTTTCAGTCAAAGCCAAAAACCGACCCTTTTTGCCGAAAACGGACTGCAAATGCACGGCCTGCCGGCCAAAATCGGCCAGCAAGGCTGCACTCGTCAGAGTATCAGACGCGCCGCGGCGCTGCTGGTTGCCCTGCCGGCAAAGAAACACTCCGCGTATGCTTACTTCGGGCTTGAAAATTCGTCCTAAGGACCAGAATGAGAATTCGCGGGGGCATTGCGGTGGTGTTGTTGGGCGCGGCGGGATGGGTTCCCGCGGCATGGAGTCAGCTTGCGCCCTCGCCGGACGCGTCCCCGGTGAGCAATGCGCCGGCCGCACCCGAGGAAGAATCGGTGGCGACGATCAAGCTCAACGTCAACCTGGTGGACCTGTTCTTCACCGTCAAGGACAAGGGCGGGAGCCTGGTTCCCCACCTGACCAAGGACGATTGCACGGTGACGGAAGACAAGCAGCCGCAGACGCTGAAGAGCTTTGTGGCCGAGACCAACCAGCCGCTCACCCTGGGCATTCTGCTGGACACATCGGGCAGCCAGCAGCGCGTTCTGCCCCTGGAACAGCAGGTGGGCAGCCAGTTTCTGGAGCGTGTTCTGCGCTCGAAGGATGAGGCTTTTCTGCTCTCCTTCGACGTGAACGTGGACCTGCTGCAGGATTTCACCAATAGCGCCCACCAGTTGGCGCGCGCCATGGACAAGGCAGAGATCAACACCGCCGGCGGCAACGGCGCGGCGGGGATTCCCGGAGCGGGCGGCGGAACTGTGCCGGTGTACGGAACGCCCAAGGGCACGCTGCTCTACGATGCGGTCGATCTGGCCTCAAGGCAAAAAATGAACCAGGAGACGGGCCGCAAGGCGATGATCCTGCTGACCGACGGCGAGGACGAGGGCTCCAATACCAAAATCAACGATGCCATCGCCGCCGCGCAGAAATCCAACGTCATCATTTACACAATTTTGATTGCCGATCGCGGCTTTTATGGGGGCTGGGGTTACAGCGGCTTCTCGGCGATGAAGAAGATGACGGAGGAGACCGGCGGCCGGCTGATCGATGTGGGCAACAACGGCAAAAAGCTCGAGGCCGCTTTCCAGCAGATCGAGGATGAACTGCGCACCCAGTACGTTGCCAGCTATACGTCCTTGAACACCAAGCTGGATGGAGGCTTTCGGCGCATTGGGGTGGAATGCCGCGGGGATGGGATGAAGGTGCAGGTGCGGAAGGGGTATTACGCGCCGTCGCCGGAGAACTAGAGATCTGACAGCATAATTTTGTACGTCGAGTTTGTTCTTTCCCAGGTCCCAAAATCGGGACCCTGGGGCACCCACCAGTTGTGCAAGGGTTCCGTGAATGCGCTGCAAGTGTCCTGTTTTAGGGCACTTGGTTACCTCAGACCCGCAACACGGTAATCTGGCGTCTGTAATCCTTCTTCGCTAGTATCGGCGCAGGTGAGAAAAACTTGAGGCTGCGCAGGAAAGAATTTCTCCGGCCTTTGGCATTTCCACCTCCAGGAGTCTGCCATGAAGACCGAATGCGCCGCCAGCGAAGGCTTTGAGATCAGCCCGCGATTTCGCCGGACCCTTGAGGAGCGGATCGAGCGCCTCGAAAAGGATGCCGTGTTCGACGAGGCGCAGGTGGCAAAGCTGAGCAACGGCGACCACATCCGCCGCCATATGCGCCTGGTGGCTCTAGAGCGGGCCGAAGCTCTGCGCATGAGGCTCTTCCTGGACCGCGCCAAACCACGCCTGCCCCGTCCGCTGATCGCTCTCTGAGAAGTTTTTCCGACGCCTCCGCCGCGGCAATCCGTGCAACCCAAACAACAAAGCAAGCCGGACCGGTGGTGCGGGGAGACGTGCGCCTACTTTTCCGCGCCCAGCGCCGCCAGAACCTTGGCCAGATTCTCCTTGACCGCGGGGGTGTTGTCGCCCAGGGCGATGGCGCGTTCCAGATGCTCTTTGGCTCCCGCCATCTGCTTCAATCGAGCCAGCACAACGCCGAGAGCTTCGTGCGTCAGCGCGTCGTCAGGATGGTGCGCGAGGGCGAGTTCGAGCGCCGTCGCGGTCTCCTCCAGACGGCCGAGTTCGACGAGGATTGCCGCCAACTGATGGACAAGCGGCAGGGAGTCGGGCGCAATGTTCAAGCTGTCGCGCAGAACGTTGGCGGCTTCGTCCAGCTTGCCTGTTTTTGTGCAGGCCGTGGCCAGATTGGCGCTTTGCTGCTGCGTGCGCTGGCCCAGAAGGCGGGGCGTTTTCAGCACGTCGATGGTTCCCTGGAAGTCGTTCGCGAGCAGCAGGTCGCTGGAGAGGCTGTCGAGAACGGTCGATGATTCGGGATCGAAGGCCAGGGCCGCGCGCCACTCGGCGATGGCGCCGGCGGTCTCATGCGTGGAGTCGAGCGCCGTGGCCAGGATGGTGTGGATCTTGAGGTCGTTCGAGCCGAGCTGTTCGGCTTGCTGGAGCGCGGCGATGGCTTCCCTGGCATCTCCGGAAAAGTAGAGGCTGACCCCGAACATGAAAACGACATGCGCCGCGTCGGGCTGTTCAGAGTCCATTTGCAGGGAGGAGGCGAAGGCGTTGGCGGCGCAGGCGTACTGCTCCTTGTCGGCAAACCAGACGCCGAGATCGTTGAAGACGGCGGCGTTGGGCTTGTCCTGAAGCTTGGCCTTCATGGACTCGGGGGGCGTGCAGTTCTGTGCGCCGAGAAGCGAGGAAGCGGCCAGAAGAAAGAGCGCCGCCAGGCAGATGCGGCGGCTGGTGTGCGGCAGGCCCGGAGAACGCCGCGAGCGCTTGGATCGAAACAAATCCTGCATGGTCATCGCTTGCACGTCCTACTTGGGAGCATCGGCAACGTGCACCTCGATGTCTTCGATTGCGTCCCCGTCCGCATGGACAAATTCGGGAATGTTGACGGCGCGATTGGCGGCCGTGGCGTTGTCGATGAGGATCGCGGGGCTGGAGTTGCCGTTGGCGTCGATGTGGGTCAGATACATCTGCGTATAGGGGGAGCGCGACTTGGAAGAAAAGACCAGCCAGCGGCTGTTGGGCGAGAAGCTGTGCCAGGAGTTCATCAGGCTGGTGTTGGCGCGCAGGCGGCGGGCGACTCCGCCGGCGAAGGGAACGATGTAGAGCTGGCTGTCGGGACGCATGAGCTGACCGTTGCGGCATTGGACAAAGACGATCCAGCGGCCGTCGGGCGAGACTTTGGGGAAGTTGTTGCTCATGCCGTTCTGGGAGGCGCCCACGATGCGTTCCGGCGTGCCGCCTTTGCCGCCGTTGAAGGGGATGCGGTAGAGGTCGTACTGGATCTGGGTTTCGTTGGGATCGTTGGCGTACAAGGCCTGCGGTTGGCCCTGGACCCGCGGAGGACGCGCTTCGGCGCGGGCAAAGACGATGTACTTGCCATCGGGACTCCAGACTCCGTCGGTCTGGGCGAATTTCGGATCGTCGGCTCCGGGCAAGGGCTGGCGCAGGCCGGTCGAGCGGCTGTACCACTCCAGAATTCCGCGCGTGGGATAAAAGACCTGGAGGAAGCGGTAGTCGGTGAAGTTGGTGACGTAGTAACTCTGGAGGAGCTTGTACATGGGCCCGGCGAAGGTGCTGACCACATAGCGTCCGTCCGGCGAGACCTGGGACATGAAGCCGACCCTGGTTTGGCCCGCACGGCCGTCGGTGTTCCAGTTCACCATGTCCTTGCTTTGGATGGAGATGTGCTTCTGGAGGGGAACGACGGCATAGAGGCCCTTGTCGTTGGCCGGCCCGTCGATGTCCATGCCGAGGGTCTTGCCATCGGCGGAGAAGGAATGGCAGTTGGCGCAGGTGGGCATGTCCCGGAGAACGGTGTGGCTCTCCGGCTTTTGAATGTCGCGCAGGCGCCAATGGATGAGGTGAATCGCGGTGGGCGCCAGCGGCTCGATGACGCCGTCAGTGCCCTTCGACGGCATGAGCGGCACATCGCGGTAGAAGATGGGTGCGTCGACCGGATCGGGGGATGTGGAAAGGGAAATATGCGCTTGTGAAAAGGCGACGTGCCCGTTGCGATAGCCGGTGATGGTGACGGTGGCGGGCTGGGCGACGGAATGCGCCTGGATGGCCGTCCAGGTGGCGGCGTCGGGAGTCCAGGTCCAGGTGGCGCCTTGCCGCAGGGTCAGCCTGGGCGGCTGGTTGGTACTGCTGACGCACTCCGGATCGATGGGCCCGAGGCGCATGTGCTCGCCGCTGGAAACCGCGTGGATGGGAGCGGTCTTGTCGGCAAAGGAAATATCGAGGCTCCAGGAGGTTCCGCCGGCGTCCAGCCACAAGAAGGTGGGCGGCGTGATGCCGGGCGGGAAGATGGAGCCGTCCTCGGGGTAATCGATGGAGATGGGCCACAAGGCGCGCGGAGCATCCTGCGCCGCGAAGACCGGCGGGGAGAGCTTTTCAAGGCCGAGCTGACGGAGATGCACGGGCAGAAAACCGAGGGAGAGAACCGCGAGAGCGATGACGGGCGGAAGGACGAGAGCCTTGAGCTTGAACCGCCGCAGAGGCTGGAGACCTGGGAGCACTGTTCCTCCGTGGAGTCAGAATCACGCCTCGAAGAGCTCCCGAACGAGCTGCTGCCCGGTGGGCAGAGGGCTCGATGAACGGTGCGAATCCGGGACGCGCGAAGGGATTCGTTCGTCGTTTAGGTCGAGGTTCGTTTCAATTGTAGGCCCCGTCAGGAGTGGGGAAGGGGGCCCGCAACGTCAAGGGCGATGTTGGCAGGGTTGGAATTCGACTGTCAAGAAGAGAGGGGATGGAGAGGCGATCAAGATGCACAGCATTGCCAGGTGCTCTGCTGTGCATCTTGATTGGCCGCATTACTTGGCCGCGGTAAGGACAATCTGTTGCTGGTCGGCCGCGGCCACCTTCTGATAGAAGCCGCGCAGCGCTTCGTAGTCTTTGGCTTCGAGCATGGTAAAGCCACGCGCCAGGACGCGGGCGCTGGTGATGGAACCGGCTTCGGCCTTCGACTTGAGCTGGTAGACGGCGTTCTCTTCCCACTTGAACGTGGTGTCCTGCGGTGCGGCATCGAGGGCAAAGCCGGCGGGGAACTGATAGGTGATCTGCTCCTGTTCCTGCGCGGGGTAGCGCATGTCCACGGGCAGGGTGCGGTCTTTGTCCTCGGGGAACGGATTCGTCTCCCTGGTGTCGAAGAAGAGGCGGGGCAGGGTGAGGCGGTTGGCGGTCTGGGCGGCAAAGGAGCCGGAAACCGGAACGACGGCCACCAACTGCCGGGTGGGATCGTCGAGGCCGGCGATGCGGTCCACGTGGGCTACGATGCCGGCGGGAACCTCGGAGGCGACCATCTTCTCCAGTTGCTGTTTCACGGTATTGGCATCGGTGCGGAGCGCCAGTTGCCGCAGTTCCAGGGCTTCTTGTCCGGTGAATCCCACTTTGAGCGTGCCGGAAACGGCTCCCTGGGGAGTGACGGCCAGAGTGCCAACCCGGACCACCGTGTTCTCCGTGTTCAGTTGCAGCGGCGTGAGAAGGGTCTCGACTTTGCCGCCGGAGCCCATGGCGATTCCGCCTGCGCCGGTGTGGAACCAGTGCAGGGTTTGGAAGGGGGCCGATTTTGTGCCGGGGTCGAGGAGGATCTCCTTGCCGTCAATGGTAAGAGCGACCAGCACGGCGTCCAACTGGCTGGTGCTCAGCAGGCTGGGCGAGAAGATGTGGTGGTTGCGGCTGGCGATCCGCTCCGGCCGGACATTGAGTCCAACGGCGCGCGCCAGCGCCATGTAGAGGAAGGCGATCTGGTTGCCGTTTCCGCGCTTGTTTTCGAGCACGGTCTGCACGTTGCCGGAGGGAACCGAGTCGTCGGCGACGGAGAGCGATTCGTCGCGGCTCAGATCGGTATTCTCGATCTTTTGCACCAGGGCATAGAGTTTTTTGGCCTTGATCAGCGGAGTGTCGGAGGCTGAAACCGTCTCAGAGGCCGCGTTCTGAACTGCTCCCGACGGCGCGATGTAGCGGTTCAGATCCTTGATCCAGAACTGCATTTCCTTCTGCCAGAATTCCTTCTCCACGACCGTGTAGGTGTAGTAGAAGTTCATCTGGTAGATGCGCTCTGCGACGGGCGGCGCAAAGGGCTCCTGCGGAATGGCGGGGATGTCGGTGAGGTCAAGGAAGTACCGGCCCAGGGCGTCCCGGCCGACAGTTTTATCCGGCGGTAGAATATTTGCGGCGCGAATGTCGTTCAGAATTTCATAGTGCCGGTCTTTCAGTTGGCTTGTCGAGATTCCGGTGCCCGACACATCGCTGGGAAGGAACTGGCCGGTTGGCGTGTACAGATAGTGCGCCTTGTGGACAAAATAGGGCTGCTGAATCTGCCACTGCGGCGCGGACTGGAAGCGGTCGTAGCGCACCTGGTAGCGGTACTCGATGATGCTTCCCACCTCCACGCCGGGCAGGGTGAACGTGGCCTCCCTGTGGCCCTTGTCCACCTTCACAAGATTGGCCGTGGAGCCGGTCAGCGGGACCACCGTGCCGTCCGGATGAATGACCCTGGCTTCGAGGGCTTTGACCTCAATATTGGCGGCGTAGGAGTCCGTGTCGTAGGGCTGATCCTGGCCGACATGGGTCATGTCCGGTGCGTCAAAGTGATTTTCGGTGCCCGAACTGCTTTGGCTCGAGTTGTTTCCGGCCGCAATGAAGGCCATGACCCGGGGAAGGCGGACATGAACTGTGGCCGCGTCCTTGCCCTTTTCGGTGAGCACCTTGATGCGCGCATAGACGGCGCAGTAGGAATGCGGATCGTCTTCTGTCTCTTCGCGATAGAGATAGACCGCCGCCGCGCCAGGCGCCTTGGGGTCGGAGGTCATCTTCAGCTCCTCATTCGAGGGAGCCTGGAACTGCCCAAAAGAGACGAGAGGCGCCGCTGCACCCAGCAGCAAGAGCCCGCAACGCAACGCATGATGAAGACGCATCTGGAATATCTCCAAGGCTGACTCCCGCAAGTGATCAGAAAGTTCAGCGCAGATCGAACAGCAAAGATTTTACCCCTTCCACTCTGAGGGAAGGGAGAGGAGGATGGCAAGAGCTAAATCGTTTTTTCATTGGGCGGGGTTGAGCCCCTGCTCGTGGGTCGCGGATAGATCCGCAATACTGTTGACGGCCAAATGCGTCCAACGGTTAGGCGTCAAATGTTCGCGGCGCGAGCCTTGCGCGGAGATTCCAGTTGGTCGTGTTGCGAGGGAAGGTCTTCGGATTGTAGTTGTTGCGCTCCGCTGGAGAGAGCGGCCGGCGCGGCGCGAGGTGCATGGGTCAAGTCGGCCGTTTTCGATGCCGCACTGCTGCTGTATTCTTCTTGACTGTGAGGAATATCACTGAGTCGTGCGCTCGACCGCGCTTTTCTTTGGCGTGCCGGAATCTTGTCTGTGGGGGCCGTTCTTGAGGAGTATGAGGTCACGTTACGCCGACGTTCTGCTGGCAGGAGCTGTCGTCGCCGGTTCGGTTTTTCTGGTGAGCCGGGGAGCGTTGCGGCCAGTTTCCGCAGACGAACAGGCTCAGTCCGCAAGCCAGCCGGCGAAGATCGCCATCGACTATCCGCTGAATGGCTCGGTGTTTCCTCCGGAGATCACGGCGCCCACGTTTCTGTGGCGCGATCTGAGCGATGCGGCGAAACGGTGGGTGGTGGAGGTTTCGTTCGCAGACCATGCGCAGGGAATCCGCATGGAGGCTGCCGGCGAGCCTTATCAGATGAACAAGCTCGATCCCAAGGCAGGTCCGGGAATCGAGCTGACTCCGGAGCAGAAAGCCACGCGCACGTGGAAACCGGACGCGGAGATCTGGGCGAAGATCAAACGGCTGAGCGTGAAAGCGCCGGCGACCATCTCCATCCGTGGGTTTGCAGCGGACAACTCAAGCCTTCCGGTCTCGGCCGGCAAGGTGACGATTTCCACGTCTCTGGATTCAGTAGGCGCGCCGATTTTTTATCGCGATGTTCCGTTGATGCTTTCGCCTCCGGGGGAGAAGGGCCCGATCCAGCCGCTGCCGGCTTCAGCCATTCCCCTCATCAAATGGAAAGTCCGAAACCTGGCCGAACCGGAAAGCCATACGGCGATGGAGAATCTGCCCACCTGCGCCAACTGCCATTCATTTTCACGGGACGGCAAGACCTTCGGGCTGGATCTCGATGGGCCGCGAAACGACAAGGGGCTGTACGCGCTGGTGCCGGTGGCGAAGAACATGACCATCCGCAATCAGGACGTCATCCACTGGAGTTCCTTTCAGTTGAACTCCGAGGCCGGCAAATCCGAGCCTGCCGTGAAGCGGTTCGGGTTCATGTCGCAGGTCTCGCCGGACGGCCGGTACGTGGTGACGTCGATTGGCCCTCCGGACAACGGAAACAGCAATCAGAACAAGGTTCCCGGCTTTGCTTCCGGGCTGCTGGATCGCCTATTCAGCACCAACTACAAGGATTTCCGCTTCCTCCAGGTCTTTTATCCGACCCGCGGCATTCTGGCCTGGTATGACAAGAAGGACGGGACGATGCGGTCTTTGCCAGGCGCCGATGACCCGCAATTTGTGCAAACCAGCGCATTCTGGTCTCCGGATGGAAAATACCTGGTCTTCAGCCGGGCGACGGCCCGCGATCCCTATCCAGCGGGCGCTCCCAAGCCCGAGTATGCCAACGACCCCAAGGAACCGCAGATCCAGTACGACCTCTACAAGATTTCCTTCAATGCAGGTCGAGGCGGCAAGGCGGTTCCGGTCGCGGGCGCCTCAAACAATGGCATGAGCAACAACTTTCCCAAGGTCTCGCCCGACGGCAAGTGGATCGTTTTTGTGCAAAACAAGAACGGGCTGCTGATGCGCCCTGACAGCCAGCTGTACATTGTGCCCTTTGCCGGAGGCAAGGCGCGGCGGATGAACTGCAACACCTCGCTGATGAACTCCTGGCACTCGTTTTCGCCCAATGGACACTGGCTGGCGTTTTCGTCCAAGGCGCGCTCGCCTTACACGCAGTTGATGCTGACCCATATCGACGCGCACGGCAACGACTCGCCCGCGATCCTGGTGGAGAACACCACCGCCGGCAATCGAGCCGTGAATATCCCCGAGTTTGTGAATGTTCCGCCGGATGGCCTGGAGAAGATCGATCCCCAGGCGACGGAGTCTTACCGGTTGATCGACGAGGCGTTTGCGCTGATGAAGAGCAACCGGATCCCTGAGTCCATTCAGGTGCTGCGCAAGGCTCTTGAGCTGGATCCGGACGACGCCATGGCGCACTTCAACCTGGCCACGCTGCTGACGGGAAACAAACAGGACTCTGAAGCCCTCCCGGAGTATCGCAAGGCCAGTGCTCTCAGTCCTGAGAATGAGCTTTTTCTTGAAAATCTCGGGGTGTCGCTGGCGGTCAACGGCGATATGAACGAAGCGGTTGCGCAATTGCAAAAGGCTGTTGCGCTACTTCCCACCTCAGCGGAGTTTCGCTTCAATCTCGGTTACATGATGGAATCGCACGGCGACTACGCAGGGGCCGTCGGCCCTCTTGAGAAGGCCGTGGAACTCAGCCAGGGGAAGAATGCGCGGTCTCTCTCCGAGTTGGCCAGGGCGTACAGTATGACAGGCCGATACGCCGAGGCCAAACAAGCCGCAAGTCAGGCGCTTGATCTCGCTGTTCAGGCACACGACGAGGAAACTACGAAGAATCTGCGGGATGCTCTCGACCGCTACGAACGCGGCGGCGTACAGGCCAACCCTCAGTAGGGAACCGCTACGGGCGGCTCGCTACTGAGGGTTGGCCTGGGCGATCCCGGCGCGCGGCGGCTGCGGTATTCTTCTTGATCGCGAGGAAATCACCGGATCGTGCGTTCGAACGCGCTGTTTTTTGTGGTGCGGGAATTCTGTCTGTGGGGGCTGTTCTTGAGGAGTTCGAGGTCACGTTACGCCGACGTCCTGCTGGCAGGAGTTGTCGTCGCCGGTTCGGTTTTTCTGGTGAGCCGGGGAGCACTGCGGCCAGTTTCCGCAGACGAGCAGGCTCAGTCCGCAAGCCAGCCGGCGAAGATCGCCATCGACTATCCGCTGAATGGCTCGGTGTTTCCTCCGGAGATTACAGCGCCCACATTCCTGTGGCGCGATCCGAGCGAGGCCGCCAAGCGCTGGGTGGTGGAGGTCTCGTTCGCAGACCACGCGCAGGGAATGCGCATTGAAGCTGCCGGCGAGCCTTATCAGATGAACACGCTCGATCCCCAGGCCGGTCAGGGGATCGAACTGACTCCGGAGCAGAAAGCGACGCGCACGTGGAAACCGGACGCGGAGACCTGGGCCAAGATCAAACGGCTGAGCGTGAAAGCGCCGGCGACGATCACCATTCGCGGGCTGGGCGAAGGCGGCGTGGTTGCCGTCTCGGCCGGCAAGGTGACGATTTCCACCTCGTCCGATCCTGCCGGAGCTCCCATCTTTTATCGCGATGTTCCATTGATGCTTCCGCCTCCCGAGGAAAGAGGGCCGATTCAGCCGCTGCCGCAAGCCGCGCTTCCCCTCATCAAATGGCAGATCAGGAACCTGGCCGAACCCGAGAGCCATACGGTGATGGGCAATATGCCCACCTGTGCCAATTGCCATTCATTTTCACGGGACGGCAAGACCTTTGGGCTGGATCTGGATGGGCCGCGAAACGACAAGGGGCTGTACGCGCTGGTTCCGGTGGCCAAGAACATGACCATCCGCAGCCAGGACGTGATTCACTGGAGCTCCTTCCAGTTGAACTCCGAAGCGGGTCCATCCGATCCCGCCGTGAAGCGGTTCGGGTTCATGTCGCAAGTCTCGCCGGACGGCCGGTACGTGGTGACGTCCATCGGCCCTCCCAACAACGGAAACAGCAACCAGAGCAAGGTTCCCGGTTTCGCCCCTGGGATTCTGGATCGGCTGTACAGCACGAACTTCAAGAGCATCCAGTTCAGCCAGGTTTTTTATCCCACGCGGGGCATCCTGGCCTGGTACGACAAGCAGGAAGCGACCATGCGGCCGCTTCCCGGCGCCGACGACCCGCGGTTCGTACACACCAGTGCATTCTGGTCGCCGGATGGAAAATACCTGATCTTCAGCCGGGCGGAGGCGCGCGATCCCTATCCGGCCGGAGCGCCAAAACCGGTCGAGGCCAACGACCCGAACGAAACGCAGATCCAGTACGACCTCTACAAGATTCCTTTCAATGAGGGCAGAGGCGGCAAGGCCATGCCGGTGGAGGGCGCATCCGGCAACGGGATGAGCAACGACTTCCCCAAGGTCTCGCCCGACGGGAAGTGGATCGTGTTTGTGCAAAACAAGAATGGGCTGCTGATGCGTCCGGACAGCCGGCTGTTCATGGTGCCTTTTGCGGGCGGCATAGCGCGGCTGATGAACTGCAACACCCGGCTGATGAACTCCTGGCACTCGTTTTCGCCCAACGGGCGCTGGCTGGCGTTTTCGTCGAAAGGGAGGGGGCCGTACACGCAACTCATGCTGACGCACCTGGACGCCGACGGCAACGACTCGCCCGCCATCATGGTGGAAAATACGACGGCAGGCAATCGCGCGGTGAATATTCCCGAGTTCGTGAACATTGCGCCGGACGGCCTGGAAAAGATCGATCCGCAGGCGACGGAGTTCTACCGGCTCTTCGACCAGGCCTACAAGCTGCTGGAGAACAACCAGATTCCGGAAGCCATTCATGTGTTGCGGGCAGCCCTCGAACACGATCCCGCAGATGCGCTGACCCATTACATGCTGGCTACGGCGCTGAGCGGCAACGACCAGGAGCGCGAAGCGCTGGAGGAGTACCGCAAGGCCAGTGCGCTTAACCCCAAGAGCGCGACATTCCTGGACCACCTGGCGGTTTCGCTGGCTCTGAACGGCGATTTGAACGGGGCGGTCGAGCAATTGCAGAAGGCCATTGCGATTGAGCCAAGTTCGCCCGAGTACCGCTTCAATCTCGGCTTTGTCCTGGAGTCGCGCGGTGACTTTGCGGGAGCCGTGGCTCCTCTGCTGGAGTCGGTGGAACTGAGCAAGGGCAAGAATTGGCGATGCCTGGCCGAACTGGCCAAGGCGTACGACAAGACCGGCCGTTCCGCCCAGGCGGTCCAGTCGGCGCAGCAGGCGCTGGATCGGGCCGTGCAGCAACACGACGAGGACGGAGCAAAGAACCTGCGAGAGGCTCTCGATCGCTACCAGCGGGACGGCCAAAAAGCCATACCGCAATAGGCTGCCGCGATCCGGTGGCCAGAGACCGGGCGGGCGGGGCTGATGTATTCTGGCTGCCGGGAGATTGTGCAATGGGTGTCCAGTACGGACGGGGCATGAGGCGGATACTGCTGGCTGCCTGCATGGGTTTGGCAGCAACGGCATACGCGGAGTGCACCGGCCCGCAGGCGCTGGTGGCGAAACTTCATGCGCACCCCAGCAGCGACAACGCCATACTGCTGGGCAGCTGGTTTGCCAGTCATCAACAGTTTGGATGCGCGGTCGAGACCTTCCGCGGGGCTCTGAAGGGCGATCCAAAATCGGCTCAACTCAACTATCTGGAGGGACTTGCTCTCTTCGTATGGGGACACGTGCAGGAGGCGGTCGCACCGATCGAAGAGTCCATCCGGCTGGACCCGCAGGTGGTGAAGCCGCACATTATTCTGGGCTCGCTCTATGACCGGACAGGACGCCACGCCGAAGCCGAAGTGCAATGGAAGCAGGCGCTGGCGATCGATCCGCACAATGTTCCCGCGTTTGAAGGGCTGAGCGCGGCCCTGCTGGCGCGCGGGGACAACATCGGCGCGATCGGGCTGCTGCAGTCCGCACCCCACACCGAGCAGATTGCCATCAACCTCGCCAAGGCCTATGGGACTCTGAATTACATCGACGAGGCCAGCGCCGTGCTCAACGAGGCGCTGAAGGCGTCTCCCGATTCCGTGCCCCTGGCCAGCGCCATGGCGGTGGTTTTGGTCAAGCAGCACCGCCACCAGGACGCCATCAATTTGCTGGAACAGACCGTGGCCAAGAATCCCGGCAACCAGTCGGCCGAGGTCCTGTTGTTTCGGCTTCTGGTGCTGACCAACCACATCAACCTGGCCAGGCCGATGGGCCCCAAGCTGCTGACTCAGCGTCCGAACGACCCCGAAGTCCTTTACCTGAACGGAATCGTGGAGCGCTCCGTGGGCGATTATCCGCAGGCCAAGGTCCATTTGGAAAAGGCCGTCGCGCTGGATGGGGAGTTCTTCAACTCCCGCTACAACCTGGGCATGGTGCTGGTCTTTCTGCGTGAATGGAAGGAAGCCAAGGAGCAACTGGAAAAGGCCATTGCCCTGGGAGCGACGGAGCCGCAGGTGCACTTCGAACTGGCGAAGGCTCTGCGCGGGCTGGGCGATTCCGCGGGCGCGCTCGATCAAATGAAGCAGTACCAGCAGCTCAAGAAGGCCGAGGAGGCCGAGCTGGAGGCGAATACGGCGTCAGGCCAGGGCGACGCGGATCTGGCCGCCGGCAAGCTTCCTGAGGCGATCGCGCACTACCGCGAGGCGGTGGAGGGCGTGCCGGACAACGCCGGCTACAAGTTCAAGCTCGCCATCGCTCTGCACAAATCCGGCGACACTGAGGGCGAGCGCGCCCAACTGGAACAGGCGGTCAAGCTCAATCCCGATCTGGCCGGCGCGCAGAACCAACTCGGCGTCCTGCTCTCGCACAGCGGCAATGTCGCCGGGGCCATCGAGCATTTCCGCTTGGCGGTTCATTCCGCTTCCGGCTGGGCCGAGGCATGGGTCAACCTGGCTGCGGAATTGGCCGAGAACGCACAGTTCGCTGATGCCCGCGAGGCGGTGGCGACCGCTCTTCGCATCGATCCGGGCAATGCCCAGGCGCGCGCACTCAGCGACCAACTGGCGCGCGATCCAGCTGCCCAGCAAGCCCATCCATAACACCTGCGGTGCGGCCAACTGCCTTTGACCGGTCCGCGCCAGAAAAAAGGCGCGAGAATGGATTCGAGGGAGACTGGCAGGGGCTGGTAAGGGGGGCTGAGGCTTCCCACCCTTAAGATATTTTCCCGGCTGCAGGGACGATGGCAGAATTGAGAAACCCGAAGGATGGTGATGGCAGTGCCCAATTCTCCCTGGACCCGGCGTAGCCTGTTGAAGACCGTTCCCGCCCTGGGCGCTTCCGCACTTTTTCCTCGGCTCTTATCCGCCGCGCCGCCGGAACCGGCTCCCGTGGCCCCCAAACCCTTCTCACGATTTACCGATGTGGCCCAAAGCGCCGGGCTCACCGCCACCATGTACTACGGGAATCCCGAAGCTGTGACCTATATTGTCGAGGAGATGGGCGGAGGTTGCGCCTTTTTCGACTACGACAACGACGGCTGGATGGATATTTTCATCCTCGGCGGCCGGACGCTGGAGGGCATTCCGGAAGGCGCTTCAAATCGGCTCTACAAGAACAACCGCAACGGCACCTTCAAGGATGTCACCCGGGAAGCCGGTCTGTGGGATTGCGGCTGGGCGGTGGGCGTTTGCGTAGGCGACTACAACAACGATGGATTTGAGGATCTGTTCGTTACCTATTATGGACAGAACAAGCTCTACCGCAACAACGGGGACGGCACCTTCACCGATGTGACGGCCAAGGCCGGCCTTCTGCACGACGGGACGCGGTTCGGAACAGGCTCTACCTTCTTCGACTACAACCGCGACGGACTGCTGGACCTGTTCGTCTCCAACTATGTCGATATCGACCTGGCCCATGCCGCCAAGCCAAACCTGTATATGCCCAACTGCAATTACGAGGGAGTGGCCGTGGCTTGCGGGCCGAAAGGCCTTAAAACGCCACAGCATTACCTCTACCGGAACAACGGGGACGGAACTTTCACCGATGTGTCGAAAGAGTCGGGAATCGCCGCAATCCGGGGCTCCTACGGGTTGACGGCCGTCGCATTCGACGTGGATGAGGACGGCTGGCCCGATCTCTTTGTGGCCTGCGACACTTCCCCCAGCCTGCTGCTCTTGAACAATCACGACGGCACCTTCCGCGAAGAGGGGTTGATGCGCGGCGTGGCCATCAGTCCCGAAGGGGAGGAGATGGCCGGGATGGGCATCGGAATCGGCGACTACGCCCTGGACGGCCGCCTCGATATTCTCAAGACCCATTTCCAGCTCCAGCCCGCCGGCCTTTACCACAACATGGGCAAGGGGGAGTTCGAGGACCAGGCCCATGCCGCGGGGCTCTCCGGCGAACGTCAATACCTTGGTTGGGGCGCGGGCATCGTCGATCTCGATAATGATGGCTATCCGGACATATTCTGGGTCGCAGGGAATATCTACCCGGAACTGGAGCGTTTCAATCCGAAGTTTCCCTTCAAGTGCCCGCGCGTGCTCTTCCGCAATCGGGGGGATGGGACTTTTGTGCGGATGGGGGACGAGGCGGGTCCTGCCATCAATGCGCGCCACGTCAGCCGCGGGTGCGCCTTCGGGGACTTCGACAACGACGGCGACATCGACATGGTCATCATGAACCAGCACGAGCCCCCTTCCTTGCTCCGCAACGACTGCCCAAAGGAAAATCACTGGCTGAAGGTGCGTCTGGAAGGAACCAAGAGCAATCGCAGCGCCATTGGTGCGCGGGTTCTGGTCCACTATGGGGGCAAGGTGCAGGCCCAGGCAGTGCTGAGCCAGTCCAGCTATGTTTCGGCGAACGATCCGCGCCTCCACTTTGGTCTGGGCTCCGAGACCAAAGCCGATATCGAGGTGGTTTGGCCGTCGGGAGCGCAGGAGAAATACCCCGCTCAGGCGGCCAACCGGCTGGTGACCATCCTGGAAGGCAAGGGGATCGTTCCCGGCCGCCCGTTTGGCTCGGCCTGAACTTCAGCGAACTGGGTCTCCGGATCGCACCCGCATTCTGGGTGGAGGGCGCCCTTGATCTATCGCCTTCAAGTGCCATAGCGAAACCAGAGTTACTGTTCCCCGGAACCGCAACCCTCAAGTCGACGCGACCATCAGGGAGCGGCGACCTTGCACTGAGCTTACTTGGGCACACCTACTCTGGTTTCGCTCTAGCTCAAACGTTCAAGTTGAGGGTTTTTCGCAGTTTGGAATCGTCGTCTCACGAAAATCTATTTGAAAAAACTGCCCCCGGCGCCAGGGCTGGCCACGCGGCCTTCTCAAGAAGGGAAGCCCAAACTCCAGATAAATCAGCCATATGCATAATCGTTTTACTAAAGGAAAAAGTTCAATAAGAAACATCTTGCACGGCGTGTATTTCGTGTGCTATAGGTTCACAGATTCAATAAAACGTTTCCTTGGCTACGGTCATGCCGGAATACCGGGGTTATCCCGTGACCAGGGAAAAACAAGAATGCTTCAGGAGGCAACAAAAAATGTTCCCAGGTAGCAGAAAGGCTTCGGGTCCAATCTCGATGCCAAACTGGTTCCGGCGGATCCCATGGCTGCTCATTCCAGTCTTGGCTCTGTCGTTTACCATCGCTCAAGCTCAGCAGCTGACCGCCACGTTGAGCGGTACCGCCGCCGATCAGACGGATGCCCATATTGCAGGCGCCGTTGTGAAGGTGACGAACGACGCAACGGGTGACGCTCGCGACACCAAGGCCGACTCCTCGGGATTCTTCTCTGTAACGGCTTTGATTCCAGGTACTTACACCGTAACGATTTCAGCCAAGGGCTTTGCCTCTTGGAAGGAAACCGGGATTCTTCTCAACCAGGGCGACTCGCGCACCCTGCCCAACATTCACCTCAAGGTGGGTGGTGAAGCCACAGCGGTTACCGTGATCTCCGGCGCAGATGCCGAAGTCCCGATCGATAACGCGGAAATCAGCGCAACCCTCAACAACGAACTGGTGGATTCTGCAACCCTGACCGGCCGTAACGCGGCCGAACTCATCAAGATGATGCCCGGCGTCACGTTCAACAACGCCGGCGGCGCAGGTTCGGGCTACAACAGCCAGACCACCGGCACCAACAACGGCCCGGCCGGCAGCTTCTCGTCGAATGGCGCGCAGCCTTACGGCTCCACGGCCGTCATTCTGGACGGCGCCAACCTGATCGATCCAGGCAATGCCGGAACCCAGGTGGCCAACATCAACCAGGATATGACCGATAGCGTCAAGTACCTGTCGGCCTCCTACGGCGCTGAATATGCCAAGGGCCCCGCGATTCTGCAGGCCTTCAGCAAGAGCGGCGGACAGAAGTACCACGGCGAAGGCTACCTCTATGCCCGCAATACGGGCCTCGGGTATGCCAACGACTGGTTCAACAAAGAGCAAGGAAACTCCATCTATCCGCAGAGCTTCTACTACGTCGGCGGCAACGTGGGCGGCCCGATCGCCTTCAAGGGCTTCAACAGGAACAAGGACAAGCTGTTCTTCTGGGTCGGCTACGAGAAGATGATCCAGCATCCTTACAACTCGCCTGTGGAAATGAACGTTCCCACGGCCGACCAGCTCAAGGGCGACTTCAACAACGTCGGTATCCCGAGCCAGGTGACCAACGTCTATCCCGGCGCCTATGTTCACCCGTGCGACACGGATGACGGATGGCAGGGCTGCAACCCGACCACCTCTCCCTGGGGCAATTACGATGCGCACGCCGCCAACACCCCGGAACCGAACAACCCGGTGCCGAATGTGTCAGGGTACTTCGACCCGAACGGCATGATCCTGAACGGTTTCAACCCGGCGGCCAACCAGACGCCCAACGCGGGCAATGGCTGGAACAACTACTACTATTCGCCGAGCACTCCGGTCGATCGCTGGGAAGCCACCGGCAAGGTCACCTACGCCTTCAACGACAACAACAAGCTGTGGGGTTCTTACACATACCAGACGGAAGGCGATTCTCATCCTCTGGCGATCTGGTGGGCGCCTGAATGGACCGTTCCTTATCCGGCCAAGCCTTCGGGCAAGGAAACCGCCAAGGTGTATTTGGCGAACTTCACCCACGTTTTCAACGCTTCCACCACCAACGAGTTCGTCTTCTCGTATGCGAACTTCGTCAACGACAACACCCTCGCCAATCCCGACACGGTCAGCCGCGCCAAGCTTGGCTTCCCGGCCCAGAGCCTGTTCGGAGCGTCCAAGACGGACCAGATGCCGAACTCGACCGGCGGATGGGACTCCGGCCTGACTGAACTCAACGAGTACGATTTCAACAGCGGCATCTACGGCAAGAACAGCTTCGGCAAGACCTCCAAGTCTCCGGCTATCTCGGATACCTTCACCAAGATCGTCAAGACCCACTCGATCAAGGCCGGTTTCTATTGGGATACGCAGGAAAACCTCCAGGCCAATGGCAGCGACATCAACGGCAACTACGACTTTGAAACCTGGGGTTCTTCCTCGACCTACGACCTGACGCTCGACCGTATGATGGGCCGTGTCCAGAACTACGACGAGTACAGTTCGGATGTCGTGCCGGACATCACCCAGCATGAGTGGTCCCTCTGGGCGCAGGATTCCTGGAAGACTACGCGCAAGCTGACCCTCAACCTCGGCCTCCGTGCCGACCACGAAGGCCAGTGGTACGACAAAATCGGCGGCGTGCAGGTTTGGAATCCTGCCACCTACGACAACGGCCCCAACCCCGCTGCCAACACCGGTTTGCAGTGGAACAAGACCAATTCGGCCATTCCCTCCTCCGGATGGAAGAGCCAGTTGTTCCTCTACAATCCTCGCCTGGGCGCAGCTTACGACGTCTTCGGCACCGGCAAAACCGTGGTGCGCGGCGGCTTCGGAACGTATCGTTATCAGGTTTCGTCCAACGATGCCAGCGGCGCCATGGGTGGTCCATTGGGCTCCTATGACTACGCCACCTCCGGCACGGCTGGTTACAACGGCTTCTACGGTTATGGCGTTGCAAATGGTTCCGTCTGCTCTGGCATCAAGGATGGACTGAATGCCAACTGCACCGGTCAGCACGCCTTCACGGTTCCCACCGGTCTGAATCAGACTGGAGCCTCGGGCATCAAGGCCGACAAGATGGGCGATCACCTGGTGCCGTATGCCGACACCTGGAGCTTCGGCGTGGCGCAGTCCCTGCCTGGGCACACCGTTGCGGAGTTCTCCTATGTGGGCAGCGCGAGCCGCAATCAGCTCGAGAACGGCGGAAACGGCCACATTCAAGACGCCAACCCGATTGCCTACGGCGTGTTCTTTTCGCCGGATCCGAAGACCGGCCTGTATGAGAACCTGGCCCCAATCACCCCGTCTACTTTGCCTTCGAACCTGACCTGGGGCGGCGTCAGCACCAACGACTACCGTAAGTTGCTCAACTATGGGGACATCTGGATCCAGACCCATGGCGGCTATGCCAACTACAACTCCCTGCAGGTCGCCGCACAGAAGCAGTCCGGCAATCTGTTCCTGTTCACCAACTTCACCTTCGGCAAGGTCCTGGGTACCCGCGACGGTTCCACTTCGAACGGAAACGGCAACGGCCCGGTGATCAACCCCTTCGACCTCGGCGCCAACTACGGTCCGCTGGAGTATGACCACACCAAGACCTTCAACGTGTCGTTCAGCTACAAGCTCCCCAAGCCGGTGCATAACAATGTATTGGTGGGTGAGGTTGTGAATGGCTGGCAGCTCTCCGGTTACACGACGTATGAAGACGGAGCTCCCTACCAGACCACGTCGCCGAACATGAACATGAACTATCAGCAGTTCCACGACGCCAACAACAACACGCAGAATTCGCCCATCACCATGCCGCTTCCTGCAGGAAGCACCTATGCTATTCAAACGGACAAGAACAATAACAACGCTACGAGTCCGGTGGTGGTAGGAAACCAGACATATTCGATTAACACAAACACATGGTTTGGCAGCAGCCAGTACGAAAACGGCCTGCAGCCCGTCCTCACTTGCGATCCGAGAAAAGGGCTGTCGAAGGGACAGTACTTCAACCCGGCCTGCTTTGCAGCGCCGCTACCTCCAACCGCTACGACCTACGGACAGGCCGGTCAGATCATTTGGCCCTACATCCGCACGCCGCACTATTGGGGCAGCGATCTGGCGATCTTCAAGGCCTTCCGCATCACGGATGCCCAGCGCGCTGAGATTCGCGTCTCCGCGACCAACTGGCTCAACCACCCCAACGCCCAGTTCGGCTTGGCCGGCAATGCTGATAACAGCCTGCTCTTCAACGGCCTCAGCAGCGGCTCGACTCTGGTGCGTAACTCCAACACCAGCACCACCGGTATTCCCCAGAACAAACTCGGATATCGCTGGATGCAGTTCGCGGCAAAGTACTACTTCTGAGTTTCTTCAGAATGGTACAATCACGGAGGGGGTGGCTTACCGCCACCCCCTCTTTTTATGCTATGCACAGGCTGCCAACTTATCGCCTAGTTATGCAGACGCTGGTCCTCGCGACCCTGGCGACGAGCTCTCTCTTGCCCGGCCAGCAGCCGCCTCCCGCGCCGATCCGTTTCGAGCTCAAGCCGCTTCCGTTTCATCTGGACAGTAGCGAGAGTCCCGCAAAAAATGTGCCGGAGACGATGGCCGGCGGAGTCGCGGTCTTCGACTACAACGGCGACGGCCGGCCCGACATTTTCTTCGCCAACGGCGCCGACATCGCGACCCTGAAGAAGACCTCCGCAAAATACTTCAATAAGCTTTTGCGGAACGATGGCAACGGTGTGTTTACCGACGTGACGGCGCAGGCCGGACTGCAGGGAACAGGATTCGACATCGGAGTTGCCGTGGGCGACTACGACAACGACGGCCATCCCGATCTCTTTGTCGCCGGTGTTCACGGCAACACGCTCTACCATAACAACGGCGACGGCACCTTCACGGATGTAACGAAGAAGGCCGGCCTGGATAAGTGGAACGATCCCGAGTACGGCCCGCTGTGGGCGGTTGCGGCCGTTTGGGTGGACGTGAACAACGACGGCCTGCTCGACCTCTTTGTCGTGAATTACTTGCAGTGGACTTATTCCGACCAGCCCAAATGCGTCATCGAGGGAGTGGCGGAGTATTGCCACCCCCGCTACTACAAGGGCCTGCCCAACCAGCTCTTTCTCAACCAGGGAGACGGCACCTTCAAGGACGTCTCAAAGGAGTGGGGCATTCGCGACCACGTGGGCAAGGGCATGGGCGTGGGCATGGCGGACTACGATCTGGACGGCAAGCCCGACCTGTTTGTGACCAACGACTCGGAATATAACTTCCTCTTTCATAACCTGGGAAACAAGTTCGAGGAAGTGGCGTTCCCGGCCAATGTCGCGCTGGCCGAAGACGCGGCTTTCATCTCTGGAATGGGAACGGACTTTCGCGACATCAATAACGACGGCTATCCCGACATCGTTTATGTCGCGCTCAAAAGCCAGACGTTTCCCATGTATATGAATACCGGCAAAGGCGACTTCACCGAAGTAACAGCGCCTAGTGGAATGCGGGCGCTCAGCCTGCCCATGGCGGGCTTTGGGCCGGCGCTTTACGACTTCGACAACGATGGCTGGAAAGATCTGTTTGTGTCGCGCGGGCATGTGACCTCGGTATGGCCTCCGGGATTCAAATTCTCGGAACCGAACACCGTCTTTCGCAATCCGGGCGCGAGCGGCAAGTGGACGGCGTACACCAGCGAGGCCGGTTTCACAGACGCGACGGCTGCCCGCCATCGCGGATGCGCCCTGGGCGACTTCGACGGAGATGGGCGCATCGATATCGTCGTGACCGCCCTGAGTCACGACGCTGAATTGTGGATGAATCGCAGCCCCAACCCTGGACACTGGTTGAACATTGCGCTGCGCGGCGTGAAAAGCAATCGTGACGGCATTGGAGCGCGCATCAAGGTGGTGACCAAGGCCGGCGTGCAATACAACCATCAGACTTCGAGCGTCTGTTACGCTTCGTCGAGCCTGGGCCCGGTTCACTTCGGCCTGGGCAAGGAAGCAAAAGCTGAAAAGGTCGAAATCACCTGGCCCAGCGGAATCGTCCAGACGCTTGAGAACGTGGATGCCGACCGGATATTGACGGTGACAGAGCCGGTCCCCGCGGCGGCTGCAAAGTAGATAACTTGGGGATGGCCCCTTACTGTTTCTGGGGCCCTTCCTTCTGCTGGCGGGCTTCTATCTGGTCCACGATTGCCCGTTCCCGCAGCCCATCCTCGGGGCGGTGGAGCTTGTAATAAATCGCGGCCAGTTCGATGTGCGGATCAAGCCAGTTGGGGTCGGTTCTCTCCAGATCTTCCAGCGTGGCGGCAGCCTCTGCGTATTTACCCGTCATGCCGTTGAGTTTTGCCACTTCCAGGCGCGCCAGCGGAACCCTGGGTTGAAGCTGCAGAGCCAATTCCAGAAGTGGCCTGGCGCTTTCAAAATCCCTCTGTTTCAAGCGCATGGTCCCCAGGTAAAGATTGGCGGTAAAGTCCCTTGGGTCAGCGCGTAGTGCGGCTTGAAAGGCGGGAAGCGCGGCCTCCGTATCTCCCAGCGCATCGCGTGCCTGTCCGGCCAGGGTCTGGACTCCGGGAAACGAAGGATCCAGTGCCACTGCCGCATCCAGATCGGCGCGGGCCTCATGGAATTCCCGACCACTCAGGCGCGCTGATCCCGCAATCACGTAGGCGTCGGCAGAGCGTGTAGCGCGCGCCACCTTCTCCATGCGCGGAAGGCCGTCAGCCGATTTTCCCGACTGGATCATGGCGTAACCAAGGACGTACTCCAGGTCCATGTTGGTTTCGTGACCCGGCTCGAATGGGGTCAGCAATGCGGCGGCTTCCGCTTCCTTGTTCAGCTTGATGTAGGTATAACCAAGAAGCACGGCGGAAGATAAGTCGTGGGGCTGGGCCGCGTGAACGGCCTCGAACTCTGTGCGCGCACGCGCCAGGTCGCCTTTCTTGTAGTAAGCGAGAGCCAGGTTCTTGCGGACCCCCACATTGCCCGGCGCGGCGGCCAGCGCGTGCGCATCCTCGTCGATGGCCGCGTCGAAGTCGCCCGCTGCGGAAAGCGCGGCGCCCAGATTGATGCGCGCTTCGGCCAGTTTGGGCTGAAGCGCCAGAGCTTTCCGGTAATCCTCGATTGCGGTTTTCAAATCGCCGTGCTGCTGTGCGGCAATCCCGCTGCGCAGCAGATTCTCCGCGCTGGCGGGGAGGGATGGCTTTGTCGTTTGCCCCACCGCCGCCTGGATTCCCAGCGCAAGAAACAGAATGGAAATAAGTCGCATGGCTACAAGGATAGCCCACTTGCAAGTGCTTCGGCGATGCAATGGCAACCGGTTGAATCGCGCATCGCCGCGTGAAAATTCCCTGCAGCGGAGTGCAGTCGAGAACCTGGCTACGGCTTCTCGACTGGGTTGAAATCGAGGATCCTCACGTTCGATCCGAAGCGCCTGTAGTTGCGAAACTCGATGGTGTTGAGGACAGCCTCGTGACGGCCCTGCCTCAGGCTCATCTCGGCGCTGATGGGCATCAGATAATCGTGCGTGTTGATCACCACATAGTCGTAGTCCACGGCGATGCTGGTGGCGTGCGTGGGAAAATCTGCGGGCAGCTCGTCGGCCGTCATGGTAATGCGCCGAACGTTGCGGGTGGTGCTGTCGATAAAGACCATGCCGTGAAAGCCGACCATGACCTGCCGGTTATTCAATCCCGTCACGGAGAAGAGGGAGTTGGCGCGCGCCACGCGATAGTCGAAGACCTGCACGGTTCCGGCGCCCAAGGCGTCCGTTTCCTTCCACTGGAAGTCGGCCTTTGCGGAGGGTGCGAAAACCGACTTCAGCACCCCGCCGAGTTCTCCGGCCGAGAAGGAGCCGGACATTGCATCGCGGTCGCCGGTGCTTGGTTTGCCGTCGATTTCAAGCATCGTATGGGTTTCGGTCTTGTCGCGATAGCGAAGCAGTTCCGCGATTGTGTCGCGGTGCTTCCATCTTCCGGATCCGGAAGGATCGTAGGACCTGTTGGTCACTTCGATGCAGAGGAAATTCGGCAGGGAATCGGCATAACCTATAGCGCGCTGGCGGGCATCGGCGACCAGGGAGGTCACCTCTTCCTGCGTGGGAGGAGGAAGAGGATTGGTGAGGGTGGTAATCACCAGTTGCGCGGCCGAATGAGGTTCGGTTGTTACGCCCTGCATCTTTACATCCGCTGCGAGGGCGTTGTCAGCTCCTGCCGTCGGCTTGTTCCCCGCTACCGTTCCTTCCACCGTGAAGGTGAGATCGCGCTCCGAGGTTTTTCCTCCCTGGGTCATGGTCGCCTTCACATCGTAGACGCCGGGTGCGAGCGCGCTGGCCTTGAAGTTCGCCATGTAAGGAATCGCATCTCCCGCGAGTCCTTTGCGAATGGGAAGCGAGAGCGGCGTGCGGTGGCCGGGGTTTCCGTTGTGGCCCACTTCCATCTCCAGAGTCGCCGGGTCGGTGGCTTTGGGGTCGGGATGCAGGATGAAGAACAGCGAGACGGATTTGGCGTTTTCGGGCAACTGACCGGAGAGATTGGGCGTCAATTTGCCCTTCTCAAACCGCAGAGGCTCCAGCGGATCGTCCTCTTCGTGGAAGGTATCCACCTTGCGGACCAGGACAATCTCGCTCAGCGACGGGCTGGGCTGAACGGCGGGAATCTCAAAATTCACACGCTCGGCGCCGGCCTTTCCACCAGATTGGTCAAGAACGGCAACTTCCATTACGTATTGCCCCGGAATCGCCATGAAATGGCGCTGCAAAGTAATGGCTGCCGTCGCGTCCGTGTCGATCGACTCGAGCGCGCCGCGCTTGGAGATGTCTTCGCCGAAGTGCTCGATGACGGTGCCGCTCTTGTCCTTGATCTGCGCCACGATCGACACATGCGCCGAGTAGAGGTTGGTGTGCGTGTCCTTCTTTGTCTCCAGGGCTCTAATCGGCACCTCGACCGCGAGAGTGCTGACATTGCCGTCCGGCAGCTCACCGAACTGCAGAACCGCGGCATGGAACTTCAGGTCAGTGGGTAACTGCGGATCGTTCAGAAGCTTCAGCAAGGGCACTTCAAAGGGGCGAATTCCTGCTTCGGCCCCTGGAGCAAGCGCAATATAGCCCGTCTTGGTCTTGATTTCCAATCCCGCACGCACCGGCTTGGCAGCAATGGTGCGGAACGATCCGTCGTATTCCTTGATGGGTGGAACATAGGAAGCCTGGTAATAGGTTGTCATGTCCTGCAGCATCTGTTGCAGAGGCTTCCTGGTGTTGTTCTGCGCGTCGATATATGCGCCCCCGGTGCTGTTCGCCAGATCCATCATGGGACTCTTGATCGCGGTGAACGTGCTGCCTTCGTCCGACCGCATCATGAAATCGGTCGCCGAGCCCGCGGCCCCACCCGCGGTTCCAAACCCCGATGCCTGTTGCATCGGGGTTGTCATGGCGTGCCCGCCACTTCCAGGGACAACTTGAGGCACTGGATTGAAGGGGGCTTGTCCACTCAGCATCGCCGTCTGGATCTGATGTTCACCGCCCACGTCGAGGGCGTCCATATCTACGACATAGAAGCTCACACCCGCCCGGTTGGCCGCTCCGGTAATGGTATGCACCATCTCTTTTGCGGCCGAATCCATCTGCGCGTTTTCTGTGAAGTAGATGATGGCCTTTCTTTCCGTAAGTCGCTGCTGCGAACGAACCAGGGCCAGGAGACCTGCCAGTGTTGGCACGGTGTGCTGGTCCTGCCTGATCAGCTGCGCATCCGCAAGCGCCGCCAGCAGCGTCTGATAGCGTGCGCGCACCTTCACGTCCACATGCGTGCCTGAGAGATCGGCTCCAGTCCGCGTGATCGCAACCAGGCCTTTCTCCGCCTGAGCAGCCGCGCTGGCCCTTTCGTCGTCGGAGTGATCGTTGGCGTTCTTCACCATCAGACCGGTCGCCGAGAGGATGAGCGGTGCGGCCGCTTTGTCCGTAACGGTTTTTATTGCCTGCGCGATCGCGCCCCGATCGTCCGTGAAACCCTCGAGCAGGCGCAGACGCCCAGAGAAATCCAGCAGGGCAAAGGTGTACCCGTTCGCGGGAAACATCTTCAGTATTTTGACGGCAAGATTTTGCGCGTTCTTCGCCGCTGAAACGTCGAAATGATCGAAAACCAGTGTGATCAAGTGGCCGGTGTTGGCGTCAGCCTTCACCAGGTGGAACCCGGTCAGCGCAACCGGAGTGTCGTTGTCGGTCACCGCAATGTCTTCCTGCTTGAGGTCCGGAACAGGCTTGTGCTTGCGGTCGTGCACCACCAGATCGAGCGATACTTCATCGACGTTGGTGCTGATGGTGGGGAACTGCGCCGGTGCTGCTGGAGCGGATTGCGTTCCCGGGGACGTTTGACCGTAACCCGAGGACCCTGCAGCGACCAGGAGCAACAGCGTAAACAGACAGTTTGCGGCCTTCCGGTGCGGTTCTGTCTCGCGTGTGCAGCTTCCAAATTCGCCCATGCGTAACCCCGATCTCTGTGTGCCGATAAGTGCGAAGAATCCGCGGATGGTTCCAGTCCGTAAACGATTCCATGGCTAAATGCATGGAGCGCTCAAAAAAGGAAACTTCCTCATTGTGGGGAATTGTAACTCCCCGGAACAACTTTGCAAATTGTGCCGGGTTAGATACCGTTCCGACGATGCGCATCGTCTCTATTTAAACGATTTAGGTTGTACTTGTCCGCGGGGTTATTTGGCACAGTTTCGCAGGCGGCATTTGAAAACATATGGGATCGAAAAGTAAAACCCGTGCCGTGCCGCGAACCAAAGTCTCTGCGAGGCTGAGAGTCCCGCAGATGTAAACGATAGGTAGCTTCAACAAAAGCATCGAGTTAGCAGGGAATTGCGGGTAGAGACGCGCAGCGATGGGCCGGTCCCTATCGAATGAGAAGGCCAAAAAGACGAGCGCGTTCGCTCCTTGGCTCAGGGCAGGCGCAGCGCAATTTCACTCGATGCAGATGCATCGGCTTTGCTACTATCGAAGTGCGCGACCTGCATGCACGGATACTTCCGGACCTCCTTCTCCAGACAAGTTGCGGGAACGACGCCGGACCTCAAATCCGGAGCAGCCAAATGGGGAGATGGCATGGGACGGATGTTTGTTGCGGCTGCGGCCGCGGCTATGGTGCTTGCCGCAGGAGCCGGTTTGACCGGCACAGTTGCAGCCCGGCGAAGCCAGAGCGGAGGCCCGGTTGTAAAGGTGAGTTCCGAGCCTGGTGCTGCATTGTCAAAGCCAGCTCCGGCGGATGCGCCCGACGCGTCGGTCAAGGCAGCTCTCACCATCGACGTGCCGGTGAACGGCGCCATCTATCCTCCCGATATCATTCCGCCGCAATTTGCCTGGCGCGACAGCAACCCCGCCGCAACCGTGTGGCGCATCCAGGTGGTCTTCGGCGAACACGCGCGCGCCCTTTCGGCCTGGTCCAATGGCGAGAAGATGCAGGTGGGCGAACTCGACACCAGCCTTACAGGCTACGTGCCCCCGGAACTTACCCCGGAGCAGGCCGCGTCGCACACCTGGCGGCCCGATCCGAAGACCTGGGAAGAGATCAAGAAACACTCCGTCGAACAGCCGGCAACAGTGATCGTCAGCGGGTATGCGAGCCAGAAGGACCGCCAGCCGCTGTCGAGTTCACAGGCCAGGGTAAGCACTTCAAGGGACCCGGTGAGCGCGCCGCTGTTTTACCGCGATGTTCCTCTGTTGCCGCGCTCTCTTGAGGAGGGACAACATGGGGTCATCAAACCGTTGCCGGATTCTGCGCTTCCCAGCATTAAATGGAGGTTGCGCTACATCTCCCAGCCGCAGAGCAAGACCGTGATGGAGGGGCTGGCGACTTGCGCCAACTGCCACTCGATCTCCCGCGATGGAAAGACCATGGGAATCGATGTGGACGGGCCGCAGAACGACAAAGGACTCTACGCGATTTTCCCTATCAAAAAGGTAAGCACGATCAGCAGTGACTACGTTCTCAAATGGAGTTCGTATGCCGACGAAAGAACGGAGAAACGATTCGGCTTCATGTCGCAGGTTTCGCCGGAGGGAAAGTATGTAATTACCTCGATCGATCCACCGCACGAACATAAGGGGCGTGTGATGGATCGAATTTACAACGGCCAATTCTACGACAGCTATGCCTTCGGTCAGGTCTTCTATCCCACCCGCGGAGTGCTGGCCTGGTATAGCAGAGAGACCCGCAAGATGACGCCTCTGCCGGGCGCAGACGACCCCAACCTGGTACAGGCCGGCGCCTTCTGGAGTCCGGACGGGAAGTACATTGTTTTTTCCCGCGCAGTCGCTAAAGATCCGTACCCGCCCGGACAGCCGAGGTCAACCTATGCCAACGACCCCAACGAAACGCAGATTCAGTACGATCTCTACCGGATTCCCTTCAACGACGGCAAGGGCGGCACTCCGGAGAAAATCGCCGGCGCCTCTGAAAACGGCATGAGCAACAACTTCCCCAAGGTCTCGCCCGACGGCAAGTGGATCGTTTTTGTCCAGTGCAAGAACGGCCTGCTGATGCGTCCCGACAGCAAGTTGTATATTGTGCCCTTCGAGGGCGGCGAGGCGCGACCGCTTGAATCGAATCTGCCGGTGATGAACTCGTGGCACAGCTGGTCGCCCAACGGGCATTGGCTTGCATTTTCGTCGAAGAGTCCTTCCTTCTACACCCGCGTCTACCTGACGCATATCGACGAAGAAGGACACGCCAGTGCGCCGATCGTCGTCGAGAATGCCACGGCGGCCAACCGCGCCGTCAATATTCCGGAGTTCATGAATATCGGTCCGGATGGCCTCGACCATATCGAGACTCCCGCGATGGATTTCTACAAAGCCTACAACGCTGCCGCGCAACTGGCGGAGAAGCACCAATACGCCGAAGCGATTCCAGTATGGAAGCACGCTCTGGAGATGACCCCGGACGACGATCGCGCCCACAATGACCTGGGAGTTGCGCTGGCCGCGACGGGCAAGACCGGCGAAGCCATCGACGAGTACAACAAGTCTCTGGCGTTGAATGCGGACAGCTCGCAGACCCACAACAATCTGGGCGGCGCATTGGCCGAAGCCGGCAAGACGGAAGAGGCCTTTGCCGAATTCCGGAAGGCGATCGAGCTGAACCCCGAAAACGGCTCCGCGCACGTCAACCTCGGCCACATGCTCGAGGAGATGGGCGGACATCGTCCGGAAGCTATCGCCGAGTTGACCAAGGGGATCGAACTGGCTCCGAAATCTTCCGACGGGCACAACATTTATGGCGTGATCCTGGCGCGCATGGGCAAGCTGGACGAGGCCATTGCCGAATTGCAGAAGGCCGTCGAGCTGTCTCCGCAGACGGCGGAATGCCGCTACAACCTGGGGCGTGCGCTGGCCGCCAGCAACCGGTTTACCGATGCCCTGCCGCAATTCCTGGAGGCGGCCAGCCTGACCCGCAGGCAGGAGCCGGCAATCCTCCAGATGCTCGCGGCCATGTACTCGGAGCTGGGACAGTATCCGCAGGCAGTGGCCACGGCCGAAGAGGCCTTGACGCTGGCGATCCAGCAGCACAACGACGACTTGGCGACGGCCCTCAAGGGAAACCTGGCGCGCTACCAGCACCAGGCCGGCATGAATCCGGGCGCCGGTAATGGTGCAAGGCCGTAGTTCATTGGGCAGCAAGGGCGGCGGATGAGTTTCAGCTTATTACCATTTGAATGCGTGGCCCTCTTCGGGGATTGCGCACCGGCGGCTTTTGGGTCATTGTGGAGGAGAACAAACCCCGAGAGAAGGATTCCTCCACGCTATGAGAGCCACGGCACAGCTCCTGGGCATCGTCCTCCTGGTCTTCGCGATGGGAGTTCCGGCAGTTGGACAAACATCCTCGCCCGCAGCAGGGGAAGCTCCGGATCGGATCCAGCCGTCTGCTTCCGCACCTTTCGACTCGCCGGGCGCTTTCAGGGATGCCGGCGTTACGCCCGCGGTTGAGCTGCTGCGCAACTTCAAGGATTCCGACGTGAAGTTCGACGTGCGCGAACTGATGGACATGCTCCGGGATCGCCGGCACGAGGGATGGGTGCTGGCGGCTTATCCCGACCCCAAGACCAAACGGCCCTTGATCGGAGCCGGGGTCAGTCTCGATCTGCCGGCAAGGGAACACCTGCAGCGCGATCCTCTCAATCCTCATTCGTTTCTTGAACCATCCTCGGCCGAGCTTTGGCAGGCTGCGGGACTAGACCCCGCGCGGTTGCAGCGGATACTTTCCCAATTCAGCGCGCGCCCCGCCGTGTGGACCGGGAGAAAACATCGCGCCAGGATCATCCGGACGCTGGAGCCCGAGATCACCGACGAGGAGGCGACGCAACTGCTGCGTGTCTCGGTCATTCAAGCCGCCTATAACGCCCAGGCCTATTGCCGCAGTTTCGACCGGTTGACGGCCCCGCAACAGATGGCGCTCACCCAGCTTGTCTACCAGATGGGCGTCAACCTGGAGGAATTCAGCCAGTTTCTTCAACTGATCAACAACGGCTACGCCACAAATTCCAACCCAGTCGCAGCCGATACGGGTTACTGGGAGGGCGTGCAGGAATCGCTCATTCACAGCCAATGGGCCAGGCTCTATCGCGCCCGCGCCGTCTCCGTCATTGCCATGCTGGACCCGGCGTATCCTGAGAGCCCCCAGGCGGCCGAGCGGCGGGTCGGCGCAACGCTCCGTCCCGCAGTCGTGCAACGTCGCAGGGGCCGGGCCGCCACGCCCCGTCAACTCGCCTCCAGCAGCAGAAGCCGGGGCCGCGCCGGCCATGGAAAGAAATCCCGCAGCCGCTCTAGACAGCCGGCCTGAGGATTGCCTTCCTGGCTGGTTCTTTCCGGTCCGCCGCAGCTTCTCTGCCGCGTAGCGCCAGGCCATGCGCGACCGAAGTAAACTCGTTGCCGCTGCTGATGCGTTCCTTGCCAAACCGGGTCGTGAAGATGCGGCGCACCGCGGGCACGAACGAGCTTCCTCCGGTAAGGAAAACGCGGTCCACCTGGCTCGCATCGATGCCGGAAGTCTCCAGAAGCGAGTCGATACACCGCTCAATGGCGCGCAACTCCTCCGCGATCCATGCCTCGAATTCGCGGCGCGTAACGGCAATGCGCAGGTCCATGGTGCCGTCGCAAAAGCGGAACTCCGCCGTTTGACTCGAGGAGAGCTTGAACTTCACCTGCTGGACGGCCTGGTGGAGTTGAAAGCCGAGGTCTTCGTCGATCAGCGCGATGAGGGCTTCGATCTTTTCTGGCTCCAGCGCCCGGAGGCGCGCGCTCCTCAGGATTTCCCTCACGTTGTTGGTGCGCAGAAATGAAAGATGATGCCAGTGCTCGAGCCTGGAATAAATCCAGGTCGGGACGGCGGGCAGCAGCTTGTTCAAGGAGCGCGCCTCGGAGTCCGATCCCAGCGCGGGCGAAACCAGCTTGCGCACGATGCGCGCATCGAAGGCGTCGCCGGCCAGCCCCACTCCGCTGTTCCCGAGCAGATCCTCCGGAGTGCGTCCGCGGCGGCGCACTCCCGGACCTACGCGCAGCAGGGAGAAGTCGCTGGTTCCACCGCCAAAATCGCCAATAAGAATCAGTTCGTCGTGGTCCAGCGTGGATTCATAGGCATACGCCGCGGCGATGGGCTCCAGTTCAAAATCCACCTCCTCGAATCCTGCCAGCAGGAACGCCTCGCGCAATCGAGAGACGGCAAAGTCATCGTCCTCCTGCGTCTCGGCGCCGACAAAGTGCACCGGCCGCCCCACCGTGGCGGAGCGAATCGGCCTTCCCAATTGCGCCTCCGCGGCTTTGCGCAGGTCCTTGAGCATGCGGGAGATCAGGTCTTCGAGTTTGTGGCGGCGGCCGAAAACCTCAGTGCCGGTGAGCATGCGGCTGGGCAGGTGCGACTTCAGCGACTGGATGAGCCGCCCTTTCTCTTCCGCGTCAAGATAGTGTTCGATGGCGGCGGGGCCGGTCAGTGAGTGAACTCGACGGACTCCGGCGGCCGATTTCATTTGCTCCAGGTAGAGTACCGAGCGAAAGGAGGGCGTCTCCGCTCCGCCGAAGGGAAAGGTGACGAGCTTGACCCGTGCATCTCTCGTCGCAAGCGCCACGGAGCTGTTGGTGGTCCCAAAATCGATCCCGATTGCATCCGTTGGGTCTGGTGTGATCTGCATTCTCTCTATTATTTCGCACTTTCAGAGAAGGCGAAGAGGTCCGTCCCACGAAACACGAGTGTGATCGGCGTGGCCTTGCGCACGCCGATGAGCACTTTTTCGGCTTTTGCATCAACCTTGCGACAAGTCCTTTTTTCCCGTGCAGGCGAATTCGGCGAGGGTCTCTCAAGTGCGTGTTGGAGGCAGCACCGTTCTTGTGGCAAATGGACGGCTTTTCCTGCCGGGATGCACATGCTTTCAACAGGCTTTCATCATCGCAAGTGCTGGCCTGCATTGAATCTGGACACGTTATCCTTGTTTCACCCGAATTTTCATACCAGTCTTCGCTTTCTATTCCCTCTTTCCCCGGCAGCCAAAGAACCGTACTCTTGGGATTCGTTGAACGAACTTAACCGGCCAACATGCCGGCCTTAAGGCAGTTCTTCAAGTCATGTGCGCGTATCAACTCCGTGCAAGGCGGCATCAGCTTCCACCCCACCGGCGCAACCAGCCGCAGGGGCCCGGTCAAGGAAGTAGCCGCTCCACGGTTCTGGTTTCGGTGCACGACAACTGAAGATCCGCCGTATTCCCAGGTTTCAACCATAATCCGACCGCGAACGAAACCTACTACCTGTGTTTCGAAGGCCGGTTGCCACATGGCATGACTGTCACGCCCGCCAGGGCGCGCACACCACGCCAGGCGACCTGCCGGCATCCCCTACCAGGCAAAGGCAGACTCGTATCCGGCAACCGTGCCTTGGAACGTATCACGCGAACCCGCCCATCGAGCGGGCGCAGGTGAACTGTTCTCTGGCGACGAAAACAAACTGCACGAAGGAGCAAAGACCCAAGCCATGCGTCCCAAAAAGATCATTCTCTGCGTAGACGATAACGAACAGGAACTCTCCGTACTCAGTTTCATGCTGGCTACCAACGGTTACCGGGTGGTTTCCGCCACCAACGGGCAGGAGGCGATCGGCATTTTCAGCGAAACCCCTGTGGACCTGGTGCTGGCCGATTATTCCATGCCGCAGATGAATGGCAGTCAGATGATCGACCGGCTCAAGGCGCTCGCGTCTCATATCCCCATGATCCTGCTTGGCGATCCGCAGCGGATGAGCGGCGAAATGCATGCCGCCGATGCGCTGCTGGCCAAGAAGAACTGCTGCGCGCAGGAACTTTTGGAACGCATCAAGGTGATGAGCGCCCGCAAGCGCGGACCCCGCAAGGGCGTGCAGCGGGTCATCGCTCCAGCGGTCGAGCTGGCCGTGGCCTCGTAATACTACAGTTGTAGATCGACAATTCCGGAGAGAGCAGGGGGTTTTAACCCCCTGAAAACAGGCAAAACCTGTGGGCCTTTAGGCCCGGGCAGTTGCTTCTTTTCCTGGTCTTGAAGGAAATAAAACTGTAGCCCTAGGACGGGAAGAGGTTGTCGGAGGATGGGGGCAGTGAAACCAAACGGGAGCGGCGCCGTAGCGGCTGTGGCTGAGGGTCGGGCGCAGCCAGCAGACCGGCAATCTCACGGAGTTCGGCGCGGGCGCGGTTGATGGTGCTGGCCAGGTTTTGAGTGCGCTGGCTGGCTTCCTCGCCAGGGAGCAGCAAATCAGGTTGTAAATCGCCTTGAGAGCTGCGCTTGCGGTGGAGTTGCTCCATCACCTGCCGCGCCCCGGAGAGCGTATAGCCCTCGCTGTGGACCAGTTTCTTGATCTCCAGGGCCAGTTCGACGTCGCGCCGCCGATAAAGCCGCTGGCCGGTCCCGCTTTTGTTGGGTTTGAGCTGCGGAAACTGCGTCTCCCAAAAACGCAGAACGTACGTCTCGACTTCGCAGATGCGCGCCACGTCTCCAATCTTGAAATAGAGGCGGTCGGGAATCGCGGGCGAATCTGGAACGCGCTTTTGGGAAAGTGGCATGGCCCTCGCATGGTCGAGCGGGATTCCGCTATCGATCGAGAAAACCTGTTCTGAACGCAGTATAGGCCACATTTTGCACCGTTTGTGAAGCAAAATCTGCCAACGGTACTCACTTTTATCGGTTTCTCAAGCAAATGCAGGCCCGGATTGGCTAAAAGCCGGTCCGGGCCTGCGTATTTTAGGGGCGCTCGGGGCGCGTGAAGGGAGTGCGCGCCGGGGAGTGATGTGGCGCAGCACGCAGATACTGCTCCGGCCAACTGGCGGCTTCGCCAAAGCCCGCGGCCGTGTGCAAAGGCCAGTAGGGGTCGCGCAACAGTTCCCGCCCCAGCAGAACCAGGTCAGCATCGCCCTGGGCGACGATTGCCTCGGCCTGGGCGGCATCGGTGATTAGGCCCACTGCGGATGTAGGGATCAGTGCTTCTCGCCGGATTTCTGCGGCAAATTCAACCTGAAATCCGGGACCCACAGGGATTTGCGCGTTGGGAACCATCCCGCCAGAAGAAACGTCGATCAGGTCGGTTCCGTGCTCGCTCAAAGTGCGGCTCAGCAGAATGGATTCCTCTGGCGACCAGCCGCCTTCAGCCCAGTCGGTGGCGGAGATGCGAACAAACAGGGGCAGGTGTGCCGGCCACACGGCGCGGACGGTATCCACCACCTGAAGCAGGAGCCGGCTGCGGTTCTCAAGGCTGCCGCCGTAGGCGTCGGTGCGCTGGTTGGCGAGCGGAGATAGAAACTGGTGAAGCAGGTAGCCGTGTGCGGCGTGAATCTCAACCACATCGAACCCGGTCTTGAGCGCCCTGCGCGCCGCCTGGCGAAATGCCTCGATCACGGCGTCGATGCCAGCCTGATTGAGTGCCGCGGGCACGGCGTAGAGAGGCGAGAAAGCCAGGGCGCTGGGAGCCACCGGCTGCCAACCTCCCTCGTCGGGCGATAGGAGCTTCTCTCCGTTGAAGGGCACGGACATGGAGCCTTTGCGGCCGGCATGCGCCAGTTGAATGGCCGCGACTGTGCCCTGCGAGTGGATAAACCGGACAATCCGTTCGAGCGCGGGAATGTGCTCGTCCTTCCAGATTCCCAGATCGCCCAAGGAGATGCGTCCCTCGGGAACCACTGCGGAAGCTTCCAGAATGACCAGACCTGCGCCACCCTGGGCGCGGCTCCCCAGATGAACCAGATGCCAGTCGCTGGCGAAGCCGTCTTGAGACGAATACTGGCACATGGGCGAGACGCCGATGCGGTTGGGGAAGATGACCGAACGGAGCTGAAAGGGCGAAAGAAGGGCGTGACTCATCTCTGAATGATGCAGGGAAAAGCGATGGGATTCATAGCGGACCGGCCGCGTCGGCTCTCTCGCGTTTTGTGGGGCAATTGAACAAACGCCCCACAAGCCGGAAGAATGCTTGCGCGAGCCTGGGGTGCAGCCGCAAGGGACAGAATGACCATTACGCTGCGAGCAAATCCGGAATAGGAAACCATCAATTGCCTTTCGGTTGTGAAGATACGCTGAGCACGAGCTGCTGCTGGTCCGCCGCGGCGGCCTTCTGATAAAAGTCGCGCATGTCCTTGTACTCAGCGGCGTCCAGGACGGTAAAGGCGCGGGCCAGGGTGTGGGTAAGAGTAACATCGTTTCCGGTTGCCGCTGCCTTGACTTGCAGAACCGCGTGGCCCGCCCAGGGAATCGACGCCGCCTGGGGCAGCGACTCTACGGTATAACTCGGGGGCAGGTGATAGAGAACGCCATCCTTGGTCTGCGCCGCATAGTGCATGTCCACTGGCATCAGGCGGTTGGGCTGTTCAATGAACGTCCTGTCGCCGGGGCTGACAAAGAACGAAGCCGGCAGCAGCAGCCTTTTGGCGGTCGCCGCGCCGGGAGCGCCGGAGACCGCGGCGTAGGCGGTCAGGTCCTGCGTGGGATCGTCGAGATTCGCAAAACGCAGTAGGTGAGCCTCGACGCCGGGGGGAAGCTGCCGCGCCATCCATTCCTCAAATTCATGCTTGACTGCTCCCTCGTCGCGTTCGAGCGCGCGTTGACGCCACGCCAGCGCTTCCTGCCCGGTGATGCCAAACTGGAGCTTGCCCGTGACCGCGCCATTGGGGCTCAGCGTAAGGTCGGCGCGGCGCGTAACAGTATTGGCGGTGAAAGGCAGCAGCGGCGTTACCCAGGGCACAATGCCCTTGTCGGATTGGCGAATGCCACCCGCGCCGGAGTGCTTCCAGTGCACCGTCTGAAACGGACACATCTTCTCCGCCGGGTCGAGGACGATTTCTTTGCCGCCGCTCGCGAGGATGATGACCAGATCGTTCAACTGGTTGAAGTTGAGATAGTCCTGGTTGAAGAAGCCGCGATTGCGGTCAACCACCTTCATGGGATAAGCCGTCAGTCCTGCGCCGCGCAGCAGGGCAAGATAGAGCAGCGCCATGTCTTCGCCGCTGCCGCTCTTCTGGTTCCAGGTGTCCTCGGCGCGCTTGGCGGGCTTGTAGCCTTGCTGCTTGAGTTCGGCGTCGCTCTTTCTGCGCGAGAAATTGGTATTGTCCAGAGCCTGCACCGCGGCGTAGAGCTTGCGGGCTTTGTCCATCTCGCTGTCACCCGCCGCAACCAGGCCGGCGGCGGCGGCGCGGATGGCCTCGTTGGCCGCGGCGAAGCGATCCACATCCTTCAGCCAGTAGCCGCCCTCGCTGTTCCAGTAAGCGCCGACCGAAGTGCCCGCGGTGTAGTAGAACCGCACCTCGTAGCGCTGGCTCTCGATCGGAGGCATCCACAGCTCTCTGGGCAAGGGGGGAATATCGGCGAGTTCGAGCACGAATCGCTTCGCGGCGTCGGGAGCCAGCGACTTGCCGCCCGGCAGATGGGCATACCACATAAGGTCGTGGAGAGGATTGCCGTGGGCATCGCCCAACGCCGGCCCAAGGTCCATGCCCGGAGTGTTATCGAGTAGCCCTGGGAAAGGTATGAAAAAGTAGTGCGCCTTGCGGACCGGGTAGCGTGCCTGGATCTCCCAATAAGGCTGCGACCATCGATTCTCGTCGTAGCGCTCCTGATAGTAGTACTCCAGGATGCTGCCCACTTCGACGCTCGGCAGGGTAAAGACGACTTCGTGAATTTCCGCCTGCCCGGCCTTCACGCGCATCAGGTCCTCGGGCTTTACATCGAGCGGAATCACCGTGCCTTCGGCATGGATGGTCCGGCCCGAGATGGCCTCGATTTTCATGTTGCCCCGGAAGTAGCCGAGATTGACGGTGGCCAGTTCCTTGGCGGATTCCTTCAGAATCTTGATGCGCACATGCTCGCTGGTGTAATGATGCGTATCGTCCGTCTTGGTTTCGCGGTAGAGATAGATCGCCGCGGCGTCCGGATACGCAGGATCGGCGGTCATGCTGAGTTCTTCCGGAGTCGGCGGCTGGAATTGCGCGAACAGAATGGCCGAAGAAACCAAGGCCGGGAGCAGGATCAAAGTACGCAGAGCGATCGTAAGCCGCATCGGTTTTTCCTTTGTTTGGAGACGGCTAGAAGTGTATCGCAAGTTGGCAAAAACGAGTGCGAACATTCTTCCCCGACAGAAGATACCTGGGCAGGGTAAACTGGTGCGGTTGGAATTGCGGATGGAGAGGAAAGCTCAGTGATAAATCGTTTTCGCTTGGTCGTTGTTTGTCTATTGGCGTGGATGGGAATTTGGGCGGCGCCAAGTGCTCTGGCGCAATGGAATACACCCAACCCGGTGGTGAGCTTTGAGAAGCGGGCAGACGGCCTTGAAGTCCGTCAGAAGGACGGAGTGCTGCGGCTTGAGGTCAAATCGGCCGAGGTGCTGCACGTCACTTACTCGCCGCTCGATGTTGCCGCTCCGGAACGCGCCTCCGACGGGGTGGTGGTCAAGAAGGATTGGCCGGGCGCGCCGTTTGAGGTCAGCTCCGACGATCGGGCGGTCACGCTATCGACCGCAAAGTTGAAGGTAGTTATCGAACGGGCAGACGGCGCGATTCACTACATCAACACAGAAGGCGTGACCGGCGCCGGCGCCACTGGACCGGGGACGACCGGGAAAGGCATGAGCGGCAAGCTGCTGACTACTGACAGTTACCGTTCCCTCAGGCCCGTCGAAGTCAACGGCGAAAAGACATTTCATGCCGAGGTCTTTCTGGGAATCTATGGCTCGCATGAAGGCTTCTATGGCCTCGGGCAACACCAGGCCGGGGTCTGGAATTACCGCGGCGAAACCGTGGATCTGTCCCAGGAGAACACCAACATTGCGGTTCCCCTGCTGGTCTCCACCAATGGCTATGGAATCTTCTGGAATAACCCCTCGCGCAGCCGCGTGAACAACCGCTTTGTCCACATGTTTTATCTGAGCGCCGAAGTTGCCGACCGGGTGGATTACTACTTCATTCTCGGCCCGGAGCCGGACCAGATCATTGGCCACTACCGCGAACTCACCGGCGAGGTTCCTCTCTTCGGGCGCTGGGCTTATGGCTTCTGGCAGTGCAAGAACAAGTACGAGTCCCAGCAGGAACTCGAAACGGTGGCGGCCAAATACCGTGCCCAGCACATTCCCGTGGACAACATCGTGCAGGACTGGTTCTGGTGGATCACCATGGGCGAGATGAAGTGGAACGCGCATTATCCCGACCCGCAGGGCCTCATCGACACACTCCACAAGGAGCACTTCCACCTGATGGTTTCCATCTGGCCGTACTTCCGGCCGGGCAGCCCGGTATACGACCAGTTCGACAAGAACGGCTGGTTCATCGACAAGACCAAGTCGGCCAGCTTCCACCCGCTCGGCCAGGCGCTCTATGATCCGACCAACCCGGACGCGCGCAAGCAGTATTGGGCGAACGCCAACACGGCGCTCTTCCAGAAAGGCGTGGATGCGTGGTGGCTCGATACGGACGAGCCTGAAACCGAGGGCCGCGAAGACAATATCCTCACCACCAACCAGCTCCATCTTGGTTCCGGCGCCCGCTATGCGAATATCTACCCGGTCTTCCACTCCGGCGGCGTCTCGGATGGGCAACGCGCGGCTTCGGATGAGAAGCGGGTCTTTATCCTTTCCCGTTCAGCCTATGCCGGGTCGCAGCGCTACGGCGTAACCGCGTGGTCCGGCGATGTGCTCAGTGATTGGCTCACCTTCCAGCGCCAGATTCCGGCGGGGCTCAACTACTCCATCTCCGGAATGCCCTACTGGACCACCGACATTGGCGGTTTCATCTCCGGCGGCGATCTGAACGATCCCAAATTTCGCGAGCTGTTTGTGCGCTGGTTCCAGTTCGGCACGTTCTCGCCCATCTTCCGCGTTCACGGAACCCGCAATCCCAACGAAAACGAGCTGTGGTCCTATGGGCCGGAAGCCCAGAAAATTCTGGTGGACTACGACACGCTTCGCTACCGCCTGATGCCCTACATCTACTCCGAGGCGTGGCAGGTCACCAGCCAGCACGGAACCCTGATGCGCCCCCTGGTCATGGATTGGCGCGAAGACGTTGAAGCGCAGAACACCGGCGACGAGTATCTCTTCGGGCCGGCGATTCTGGTCAGCCCGGTTACCTCGCCCAGCGCAACCAGCAAGACGGTCTACCTGCCCAAAGCCACCTGGTACGACTTCTGGACCGGCCAGAAGATCGAGGGCGGACAGCGCATCCAGGCCGACGCGCCGTTGAACAAGCTGCCCTTGTTTGTGCGGGCTGGCTCCATCGTTCCCATGGGACCCGCAATGGAGTGGACCACGGAAAAGCCTGCCGACCCCATCGAACTGCGTGTTTATCCCGGTGCGGACGGGGACTTCACCCTCTATGAGGACGAGAACGACAGCTACCGCTATGAAAAGGGTGTCCACGCCACCATCCCGATGCATTGGGACGATGCGGCCCGGACGCTGACCCTGGGCGCGCGCGAAGGCAGCTTCCCCGGAATGCTCGCTCAGCGCACCTTCCATGTGGTTCTGGTGGGCAAGGACCACGGCGTCGGCATTCCCGAAAGCGCGGCCGTAACTTCCGTGACCTACAAGGGAGAAAAACTCTCCGTCCGGCCCTGAAGCTGTTCGGATATTGTCTTGCATGAACAGAAAGGGCGCGGCTTCGGCCGCGCCCTTTTTATCTACTGAGTCTTTCCCTAACTCGCTTCAGCCCAGAATGGCGTTATCGATCAACCGCGTAGCCCCGACAAAAGCCGCAACTGCGAAGAGCGAACCCGGAGCCGCAGTTTCAACTGTATCGAGCGTCGCCCAGTTCACCAGCTCAATGTAGTCCACGCGGATGGTGGCTTCGGCGGCAAATGTCTTGCGTGTGGCCTCGATCAGCGCGCTGGAGCGCCGTTCTCCGCCAGCCACCAACGCCTCCACACTGCGAACTGCGCGGCTGAGGGTCAGCGCCTGTGTGCGTTCGGCGGCGCTTAGATAGCGGTTGCGCGAACTCAGGGCCAGCCCGTCCGTCTCGCGAACGATGGGGCAAACCACAATCTCCGCTGCCATGCGCAGATCGGTAACCATGCGCCGCAGCACCGCGACCTGTGCGGCATCCTTCTGGCCAAAGAAGGCGCGGTCCGGCTCGGCGGCAATCAGCAGCTTCGAAACTACAGTCGAAACGCCGCGAAAGTGCCCCGGCCGCGAGGCTCCATCGAGCCGCTTGCTCAGCCCTTCCACTTCAACAAACGTGGCCGCGCCGCCAGGGTAAAGCTCCTCGACCGCCGGAGCAAAAACCACCGAAGCGCCATTCGATTCCGCCAGCGCACAGTCGGCCTCCAGGGTGCGCGGATAAACGGCGTAGTCCTCGTTCGGCCCGAACTGCGTAGGGTTGACGAAAACGCTCACTGCCACAGCGTTGCACGAGGCAGCCGCGGCATGAATCAGCGAGGCGTGGCCGGCGTGCAGAGCGCCCATGGTAGGAACAAGGCCCACAGTGCCGCCCTTGCGGGCTTCGCGGGACCACTGGCGAAGTTCGGAGACAGTGCGAAGAATTTTCATTAAACTTTCCGGAGCGCGCCTGGAGTTTGAGTAATGTCGAGGGCCTGGCGCACAGCCTCCGGCAGGTGGTAACTCTCCTCATCGGAGGGGAAGGCGCGGCGTTCCACGTCTTCGCGATAGTGTTCGATGGCGGTGCGGATCAGTCCCGCAGCGTCAGCATAGCGGCGCACAAATTTGGCTGGCGTGGCGAAGGTCAGGTTCACCAGGTCGTGGAAGACCAGGATCTGCCCGTCGCAGTCCGGACCGGCGCCAATTCCAATGGTAGGGACAGACAGCACGGCAGTAATGGCCGCGGCCACTTCCCGCGGAACGCCTTCCAGCACAATGATTCCCGCCCCGGCCTCGGCCAGCGCCATCGCGTCGGCCTTCAGTTGCAGAACGGTCTCTGCGGTGCGCGCCTGCACGCGGTAGCCGCCCATACGGTGCACGCTTTGCGGCGTCAACCCCAAATGCCCCACGACGGGAATCTCCGCTTCCGTCAGTGCGCGAACCAGTTCCACGCGCGGCCCTTCAATCTTCACCGCCTCGGCGCCCGCTTCTTTGATGAAGCGTATGGCGTTGGCCAGCCCCTCGGCGATTGAGCCGTGATAGCTCCCAAAAGGCATATCCACGACCACCAGCGCCCGGCGCACGGCTCGCCGTACAGCCCGCGTGTGGTGCAGCATCTCGTCCACGGTAATAGCCAGTGTGTTTTCGTGGCCCAGAACCACCATGGCCAGCGAGTCGCCCACCAGCACCAGGTCGATTCCAGCCTCGTCGGCCAGCCGCGAAGTCGGATAATCGTAGGCCGTCAGCGCAGAAATGGGCTTGCCCTGGCGCTTCATCTCGGCCAGAGCGGGCATCGTGACCTTTGTGATGGGAACGCCGGCGGACGAAGAACCATCGCTGGCGGAGGGGTTGGTAAGGCTCATAATGTGTCTCCAGTGCCGCTCCGCTCACTCAGGATGCGACCCGAACAAGGGTGAGTATACGCCCCGCGCCAGTGCCGCCCGCAATGCGAATGTCCCATTTTGCCGGGCGCCTGCCGACCTAGTGTCCTGACTCTGAAGTTCGCATCAAGAAACAAGCTGTCATCCTGAGCGGAGATTGACGCGTTCTGTGCGCCAATCGCAGTCGAAGGACCTGCGGTTGTTCCTCAACGAACTTCGGATTCACCACACTCGATGAGGACGCTGCTTGCCCTCACCCCGCGCCGCGCGTCACACTGGAAAGAATGGCCTCCCCGTTGATCCTCGGAATTTCCGCAGGTCTTGGCGCAGCAGCCGGGCTAGGACTGGTCGCAGGCGGTTATGCCTATGCCGCCCAGTGGCCCGCCTCGCGCATCTTCGGACGTGCCCTGATTGCCCCCAGACGTCCCGGCGAACTGGCGCTTACCTTCGACGACGGCCCCAATCCCACCTGGACGCCGCGCCTGCTCGATGTCCTGGCCGGCCACGGCGCGCATGCCACGTTTTTCATGGTTGGCAGCCACGCCCAGGCCGAGCCGACACTGGTGCGGCGAGTCTTGGCGGCCGGCCACCTCATCGGCAACCACTCCTGGAGCCACCCCAACCTGGCCTACACCCGCGCCAGCCGCGTCCGCGAGGAACTGGTCCGCAGCAAGGACGCCCTGGAGCAGCTTACCGGCCAGCCGCTCGTCTATTTCCGCCCGCCCTTTGGCGCGCGCCGTCCATTTGTGCTCCGCGCGGCCCGTGAACTGGGGCTGACGCCGGTGCTGTGGAACGCCATGACCTCGGACTGGAGCGAGCCCTCGATGGACAAGATCGTCGCCCGCCTCTCCAGCAAGATCAATCGCCTCGAACGCCACGGCCGCGCCGCGAACATCGTCCTCCACGACGGCAACCACCTGGACATGGCCGCCAATCGCCGCCCGTCCGTCGCAGCCGCCGATACACTGCTTCTGCGCTACAAGCCCACCCACCGCTTTGTGACGCTGGATGATTGGAACAACTAGCCCCTATTCCGTCACTTTGACTGCACAGCCTTGAACGCCTCGCGCGCCGCGGCAATCGTTGCGCCCACCTCGGCTTCTCCGTGTTCCGTCCCCAGGAACGCCGCTTCAAACTGCGACGGCGGCAGCCACACGCCCTGGTTCAGCATGGCGCGATGAAAGCGCCCGAAGGCTGCCGTGTCAGACCGGGCGGCTTCCTCGTAATTGGTCACCGGTCCATCCGTGAAGAACCATGTCCACATGGAGCCCACGCGGTTGAGTGTGATTGCCACTCCAGCCTTCGCCGCCTCAGCAGCAACGCCCTCCGTCACAGCTTTGGCTGTGGCTTCAAGTTGCGGATAGACCTCCTCCGCATGCTCCTGAAGGTAACTCACCGTCGCGATCCCTGCTGCCATGGCCAGCGGATTGCCGCTCAGCGTTCCTGCCTGATAAACCGGTCCAAGTGGCGCCAGTAGATCCATAAAACGGCGCTTGCCGCCAAAAACGCCCACCGGCAGCCCCCCGCCCACAATCTTTCCCAGCGTCACCAGGTCGGCGTCTACGTCATAAAGCTCCAGCGCTCCGCCCAAAGCTACGCGGAACCCAGTCATCACCTCATCCACAATCAGCAGTATGCCTTCGCGCCGCGTCAACGCGCGCAAGCCGGCCAGGTAGCCGGGAGCCGGAGGAATGCAGCCGGCGTTGCCCACCACCGGCTCCAGAATCACGGCAGCAATTGCGCCGGGATGGGCGTCAAACGCTGCTTCGACTGCGGCGAGATCGTTGTAGGGCAAGGCGTGGGTCAGCTGGGCGATCTCCTCCGGCACGCCGGCCGAGCCGGGAATGCCAAAGGTCGCCACGCCCGAGCCGGCTTTCACCAGCAGCCCGTCGGAGTGTCCGTGGTAGCAGCCCTCGAATTTGACGATGATCTTGCGGCCGGTCGCGGCCCGCGCCAGCCGAATCGCCGACATGGTGGCCTCGGTGCCGGAGCTGACGAAGCGTAGTTTCTCGATGGCCGGGAAACAGGCGGTGACCCTCTCGGCCAAGTCCGCCTCGGAGGCCGTGGAGGCGCCAAAGCTGGCGGAGAGGCGAGCGGCCCGCTCGATGGCCTCGACCGCAGCCGGAAAGGCGTGGCCCAGAATCATCGGTCCCCAGGAGCCGAAGTAGTCGATGTAGCGGTTCCCGTCGGCGTCGGTAAGCCAGGCGCCTTGGGCGCTCTCGATGAACGGCGGCTCTCCGCCCACCGCGCGGAACGCCCGCACGGGCGAGTTCACCCCGCCGGGGAAAAAGCGCTCGGCGCGCTGCTGGAGGGCATGGGAACGGGTGCGAATAGGGGCTGGGGAAGGTGAACTCATCGTGCGTTCAGTATAGTGGGCGGGATTGTCGCCAATCCGCCGAATTGAATCGCGCGCCAGCCGGGCAACATCTGGTTGAGTGTGAACGGAGTGGACGACATCGGCGGCCGCCTGCTGGTCATCTTCGATGGCCACTGCGGACTCTGCAACCGCTCGGTGCGCTGGCTCCTGGCCCGCGACCTGCAGGATCGGCTGCGCTTCGTGGCCTCGGAGTCGGCGCAGGTGGCTGAGTGGCTGGCGCTCTGCGGGTTCGGCGAGCCTGGCCCAGCGTCCGGCACGATCCTGGTGGTCCGCGACCTGGGCCGGCCGGCGGAGCGCATCCTGGCCCGCTCCAATGCAATTCTGGCCCTCCTGGGTGAGCTGCCCCGTCCCTGGCCGGCGGTTGCCGCGGCGCTCGGTTGGATTCCCCGGCCGTTGCGCGATCTGGCCTATCGTCTCGTTGCACGCTGGCGCTACTCCCTATGGGGACGCCTGGAAACCTGCCCTCTCCCAACGGCCGCTGACCGGAAAAGGTTTCTATGAGCGCGCTGTCGCAGCCTTCAAATCCTGCTAAAATCGTGGTTTCCGGCCTGACGGAGCGCCGATCATTCCATCCGTAGAAAGCCCGCACCGTGCCCAACGAACCAAAATCCAAATCCGTGACCTACGCCGACGCTGGCGTTGACATCAGCAGTGGCGATCGTGCCAAGGAACGCATCAAGTACCTGGCGCAAAAGACCTTCAATCGCAACGTCCTGGGAGGAATCGGCGGCTTCGGCGCGCTCTTCCGCCTGGACTTGCAGCGCTGGAAGGCTCCCATCCTGGTCAGCTCGGCTGACGGTGTGGGCACCAAGCTGAAGATCGCCTTCGAGCTCGGAATGCACCACACCGTGGGCGCCGACCTGGTGAACCACTGCGTCAACGACATCGCCGTGCAGGGCGCGACACCCCTGTTTTTCCTCGACTACCTCGCCAGCGGCAAGCTGGATCCAGAGGTTACTGAGGCCGTGATCACCGGCATGGCCGAGGCCTGCAAGGCCAATGCCTGCGCGCTGATCGGCGGCGAGACGGCGCAGATGCCGGGCTTTTATACTGATGGCGAATACGACCTGGCTGGCTTCATCGTCGGCGCTGTCGATCGCGAGAAGATGGTGACCGGCGCAGGCATCAAGGTTGGGGACGTGCTCATCGGCCTGCCCTCCACCGGCCTCCACACCAACGGCTATTCGCTGGCCCGCAAGCTCTTTTTCGAGGTGGCCGGCTACAAGCCGACCCAGTACGTGACCGCGATCAAGGAGAAGGCCGGCACAGAGCTGATGAAGACCCATCGCAGCTATCTCCATGTGATTCAAAAGCTGGTGACGGCCGGGGTGACCACGGGTATGGCCCACATCACCGGCGGCGGCATCACGGAAAACCTGCCCCGCATCCTGCCCAAGAACACCACCGCCCAGATTGAGATCGGCTCCTGGCCGGTGTTGCCCATCTTCGAGCACCTGCGCGCATTGGGCCAGGTTTCCGACGAAGAAATGATGCGCACCTTCAACATGGGGATTGGCCTCATCGCCGCCATTCCCGCAGCCAAGTTCGCCCGCACCAAAAACATCCTCGACCGCGCCGAGGAGAAGTTCTACATCATTGGCCGGGTGGTCAAGGGCGACCGCAAGGTGCAGTACACATGAGCGCTTCGGGCGAACCCCTCCGGCTGGGAGTTCTGCTCTCCGGCCGGGGCTCGAATTTTCTCGCCATTGCCGAATCCATCCGCTCCGGAAAGCTCAAGGGCGTCGAGATCGCGGTAGTGATCTCCAACGTGCCCGATTCTGGTGGTCTCGCCGCTGCGCAGCAACTGTCCCTGCCGCACGCAGTGCTCGTTTCCAAGGGCCGCAAGCGCCAGGAGCACGACGCCGATCTGATCGCCTGTCTGCGCGCCCATCGCGTCGATCTGGTCTGTCTGGCCGGTTACATGCGGCTCCTCACGCCGGAGTTCATCGCCGCCTTCCCCAACCGGATTCTCAACATTCACCCCGCGCTCCTGCCCGCCTTTCCGGGGCTCGATGCGCAGCGGCAGGCCTTCGACTACGGCGTCAAAGTGGCCGGTTGCACGGTGCATTTTGTGGATGAACACTTGGACCACGGCGTCATCGTTCTGCAGCGGACCGTTCCGGTGGAAGAGACCGACGACGCGCACGCGCTGGCCGAACGCATCTTGGTCGAAGAACACGTCGCCTATTCCGAAGCGATTGCCCGCGTGGCCAGCGGAGAGTACGAAATTCGCGGGCGGAAGTTCGTCAAGCGCACCCTCTAAAACTCCACCAGCCGCGCTGTCAAGCGCCCCAGATGCCAAGCATATTTATAAGTCTTTCATTATCATCACTTATCCGATTCTCGCCGATTGCAGAAGATATTCCCCGGATCGCCTAGCCTTGGAGATACAGCGGTTCTCCAATTGCTATACACCGAAACCACTGCGGTCGAGTGGCTTTTTCATCAGGAAAAGCCACCTTGCACGAACTGGATCAGTGCACGCTCATTGGAGAACCGCTCTAGCCTGACAAACGACGGAGATGCTGCGCCCGGCGAATGAACACGCCCTCCCCCAACAGCGGATGGCGCCGGGGCGCGGGACCGCGTCTGTCTATCTGTGAGCCGCTTTGCCCTGGAAGCCAGACCGCAACCACGGCAGCATCCAGTCATCGTGAGCGGCTCTAGTACTACAGTTGCAAATCGAGGATTTCGGAGGGAGCAGGGGGTTTTAACCCCCTGAAAATGGGGCAAAACCTGTGGGCCTTTAGGCCCGGACATGTGCCCCATTCCGAGAACTCGAAGGAAATGCAACTGTAGTTCCAGGCCCAAGTCCAGCGGCCGGTCCGGAAGGGACTGGCCGCCGGAAGGCCTTGTGTGCGACGCCGGAAGACTCATCGCGCATTTCTTCCTGCCGGCAGCGGGCCTGGCTCAGAACTTCACCTCGAAAACCCACCAATTTTAGGGCGGCCTCAGCCGCCTTTTCCTTTTTGGAAGGAGATTTCCGAATGAATTACCTCGCAAATATCTGGAAGCATCCCAAGACTTCGGCGGCCGGTTTGCTGATCGCGATCATGACCGTTGGCGGCGCCCTTTCGCAGCAGGGAATCACGCTGGGCACGGCCGGCACAGGCACCGTACTCTCTCTGGTCTGCGGCATTGCAACCGCGCTTCTCGGCCTTCTGGCCAAGGACCCCAGCGGCGCGCCCTCTTCGACTGGAAGCACCGCCAAGCTGGGTGCCTGGGCCCTGATCGCCCTCCTTTTGCCGCTGCCTTTCATGGGCGGCTGCTCGGGCTCGACCGTGGCGCAAGACATTGTGAACTGGACTCCGGCGCTCACCAGTGCGGTAGCCACAGTGGATTCGACCGGGGCTCTGCTTGCGCCCGCGGACGCGCCGATTTTTGCCGCGGCCACCGCCGGCTTTGACGCGGCCTCGACCCTGTTGGTGGCGCAGGCCAAGGCGTATCTGGCCAATCCCTCCACCACGGTGCTGGCCCAGATGCAGGCGCAGGTCGTCACTCTCCAGCAGCAGGTGAACGCGGCCCTTCTGACCAACGTCAGGATCACCAACCCAGCCAGCCAGCAGCACGCTCTGGCAGCGGTTCAGGCGGTTGCCGTCGTGGTCAGCGCGATCCTGGCCCTGGTCCAGTCCGTCTCAAGCAAAGCCCAGGTGGCGCAGATGGCCGCGCAATCCACCATCAAGCTGGCCGCGGTGCGGCCGTACCTGGATGAGGGCAGAGCCGGCCGCATGGTGGCTGCACACTTTGGCGAGCCGGCTGAACTGGCGCAGTTGCAGGTGGCGCGCGCCGAAGCTGCAGAGATGCAGGCTGGCCTCTAGTGTCCTGAGTCTGAAGTTCGCATCGGAATTGCACTGTCATCTTGAGCGTAGTTTGGCCGGCTTTTTGGCCAAACGGAGTCGAAAGATCTGCAGTTGTTTTTCAACGAACTTCGGATTCACCACACTAGATAGAAGGCAATCTCTCGCAAGCCTGCCGGGTACGGGGCAGAAGAAGGAACAATTCATCCGGGTCCAGTCCGTACCTGGACCTCCGGTCGATCGAAGCACGATTCCTCTCCACGCCCCTCCAACAAACACCCGGCTCCCCGCCTTGCCCGGTTCCACTATTTACTCCCTACTCCCTGATCTCTGCCCCCTGATCTCTGATCCCTGACCCCTGATCTCTGTCGTCAATACTTCCCACTTGACGATTGCGCAGGCGCGTGCGCATACTCGCCAATTATGCCCGGTCTGGAGGGTTCTTTCCCCTGCCAGCGGGAGTTGGCCATTTTATGGATCTGATTTTGGTTCGTCTTCTGTTCGTTGCCCTTCTGGCTGCTGTCTGCTTTTTTCTTCGTCCTTTCGGCTTGTCAGAGTGGGTAAGTGCTGCGGCGGGTGCGGTGGCGGCCGGCGCGGTGATTGTCTTTGAACTGCGGGTGCGCGCTCTCAGCTTGAAGCGGCTGATCGGCGCCGTGGCCGGCAGCGTCCTCGGCATCTTTGGCGCGGCGCTGTTTTGCCTGGTGCTCCGTTCGGCGCCTCTCAGCGGGGGTACCTCGTCCGTTTTGCAGATCTTCGTCCTCTTGCTCATGACCTATGTGGGCTTGCTGGTGGGCGCCAGCAAGGGCGACCTGCTCAACCCGGCCGCGCTGGGCAGCATCTTCGCTACCGAGCGGCCTACCCGCCGCAGCGCCAAGGTGCTCGATACCAGCGTCATCATCGATGGCCGCATTGCCGACATCGCCGAGGCCGGCTTTGTCGACGGCATGATGGTGGTGCCGGAGTTCGTCCTGCGCGAGTTGCAGACGGTTGCTGACTCTACCGACAGCTCCAAGCGCCAGCGCGGCCGCCGCGGTCTCGACATGCTTCAGCGCATGCAGTCCAACGACAACATCCGCGTGCAAATCGTCTCCGACGACTTTCCTTCCATCCGCGAGGTGGACCTGAAGCTGCTGGAACTGGCCAAGAAGTGGGAAGCCAAGGTCGTCACCAACGACTTCAACCTGAACAAGGTGGCCCATCTGCACCACGTCGAGGTGTTGAATATCAATGACTTGGCCAACGCCCTCAAGCCCGTGGTTCTGCCCGGCGAGAAGATGATGGTGCTCATCCTGAAGGAAGGCAAGGAGTACAACCAGGGCGTCGGCTACCTGGACGATGGCACCATGGTGGTGGTGGACCACGCGCGCAAGGTGATTGGCAAATCGGTCGAGATTTCCGTTACCAGCGTCCTGCAAACCGCCAGCGGCAAAATGATCTTCGGCAAGATGGAGGAGAACGGCAAGAGCGGCGATCCGGTGCATCCGGGACCGGTGGAGATCACGCGCTAACTACCTGTGGTGGGGCCGGCTGCCCGCCGTTTACCGCCCTTCCTCAGTACTTCGGCACCTTCGGGTCGATCTCGTCGGCCCAGGCGAGGATGCCGCCGGCCAGGTTTGAGACCCTTGGGTAGCCGGCCTGCACCAGGAATTCGGCGATGCGCTGCGAGCGGCCGCCGGATTTGCACTGCACAATCACCTCGCGCGCGCGGTCGATCTCGGCCAGCCGCTGCGGCACGTCGTTCTGCGGAATCAGCTTCCCGCCAATCTGCGCAAGTTGGTACTCGAAGGGCTCGCGCACGTCGATCAGTTGCACGTCTTCGCCTGCATCCATGCGCCGCTTCAGTTCCTTCACCGTGATCTGCGGAATGCCGTTCTTCAAGGTCTTCTCCTCTTTGCTCTCCGGCCGAATGCCGCAGAACTGTTGATAGTCGATGAGTTGGGTGACGGTGGGGTGCGCGCCGCAGACCGGGCATTCGGGATTCTTGCGCAACTTCAGCTCGCGGAAGCGCATGTTCAAGGCGTCCACCAGCAGCAGGCGGCCGGCCAGCGACTCGCCCTTGCCCAGAATGAGCTTGATCACTTCGGTGGCCTGGATCACCCCGACCAGCCCCGGCAAAATGCCCAGCACTCCGCCCTCCGCGCAACTGGGCACCAGCCCGTGCGGCGGCGGCTCCGGATAGAGGCAGCGGTAGCAGGGGCCGGCCTGGGTGGCAAAGACGCTGGCCTGCCCCTCGAAGCGGTAAATCGATCCGTAGACATTCGGCTTGCCCAGCAGAACGCAGGCGTCGTTCACCAGGTACCGGGTGGGGAAGTTGTCCGTCCCGTCGGCCACAATGTCGTAGTCCTTCAGAATTTCAAGAGCGTTGGCGCTGGTCAGCATGGTCTCGTGCTTCACCACGTTGAGCGCCGGATTCAGGGCCTTGAGCTTCTCCTCGGCCGAGTCCAGTTTCTTGCGCCCGATGTCGTTGCTGGAGTGAATGATCTGGCGCTGCAGGTTGCTGGCCTCCACCACGTCGAAGTCCACCATCCCCAGCGTGCCCACGCCGGCCGCGGCCAGATAGAAGAGCAGCGGTGAGCCGAGCCCGCCCGTGCCCACGCACAGCACGCGCGCCGCCTTCAGCTTCTGCTGGCCCTCCATGCCCACCTCGGGCAGAATCAGGTGCCGTGAGTAGCGCGAAAGATCGTCCGCGGTCAGTTCCGGCAGAGCAGTCGGTTCGGTTGTGGTCGCCATCGTGGTTTCAGTCCAATTCCCAGGGTTGTCGAAACAGTTCACTTGGCTTTGAGTCTTTGCGCCGCAGGCGCGTTCGCCTGGACGGCTACAGCGAAACCAGAATAGATGTATCCCGAAAGCAAGGCTCTCAAGTCGACGCGACCACCAGGGAGCGGCGACCCTGCACAACCCTCGACAGGACACAGTGACTCTGGTTTCGCTCTAGTCCCCGCCGGCGATCGAGGGAATAATCGAGAGCGTATCGGAGGTTTTCACTGTTGTGGCCTCCTTTTCGGGCAGATAGCGCACGTCTTCGTCGTTCAGGTAGAGGTTCACAAAGGCGCGCAGCTTGCCCTCGGCAGAGAAGAGGTGGCGGCGTAGCTCGGGGTGGGCCTGCGTTAGTCCTTCCAGGGCCTCGGCAATCGTCGTTGCGGTGACTTCGACTGTGTCCTGCCCGCCCGCGAACGAGCGCAAGGGCGTGGGGATAAAGATCGTCATGTGCCCGGTTCCTGCCGGTACTCCATAGGATGAAGCAGAAGACCGTTTGGATGGCGAAAATGCTCCATCGCTTTTCCGCCCACGGAAAAGCGGCTCCGGCACTGCCGAAGCCGCTCTCGAATTGCGACGGATTGAGCGTGAAATCTAAGGATTGGCTTTCTTTGGTTCTGCGGCGGGCGTTGCGGCTGGCTTGGCTGCGGCAGCCATGGCCGGCTTGGGTTTCCAGAAGGCCGGGTCCGCCTTCACCCATTCGTCAGGAGGATAGCTCTGGCGCGCGTTGATCGAGAACAGTTCGTGGTCCGAGTGCTCCACCGCCGATCCGACCAGATCCTCGAGCTTCTTCATGCCGTCTTCGCCCATGGCCGCCATAAACTGTTTGTCTTCGGCGAAGTTCGTGTCGATCTCGCTCAGCGATTTGCTCGAGCTCAGCACGATAAAGGTGCCGCCGTCGCGCCCGTAGACCATTTCGAACGTGGCCCAGTGCGCGCTGGTCCCGGCCTTTTGGTAACCGTCGATCACCATCTTCACCAGGTCTCTCCACTCTTTTCCATGGCCGGGACGCACGTTGTAGACGGAGATTTCCATAAAGCGGGCCTGCGACAGGTCCGTCCTTGCCCGATAGCTCAGCTCTTCGTTGTAATAACCGACCGCCTGGTCGAAGGAGTCCAGCAACTCCCCATCGGTCATTTCGGCCCGATCCAATTCGCTGGAGAGTGTGGCGTTCTTGGCGACGGCCGCGTTGTCTTTCTCCCACGCTTCGAACGATCCGTACTGGGTCAGGTACAACGCCCGTGACTTGCCCGAAAGCGACCCCAGGGCGATGTAATGCGTGGGCCACTTGGCGCGCGCCATGGCCTGAACAAAGTTGCTTTCCGACCGGTCGTGCACCATGCCCGACTTGCCCGGCTTGATGAATTCTCTGGTGATCTGCAAGACCTTCGGAATGGAGGCTTGCGAAGACATTTCCTGCGCCGCGGAGAGCAAGCTGCCAGCAACCGCGAGAGATAGTCCCAACACTATGGGGCTGATCCTTTTCATATGCGAAGAACCTCCTGGCTTGGCTCAGAGGTAGCTTGCGTAGGGGAGGGGGAAACCGGGAAAGCGCAGCGCTCCAAGTCTGTGCGGATACTATCCACCGGAAGGAGGGTTGTAAAGAATTTTCTCGGTCAATGATGCAGCAGCAACTTATTGACTTATTCGCCCACCACAACGCTCTCCGCCTCGAAGCGCTTCTCCTCTTCTGTAGCGCCAGCCAGCAGAAACGAATGGGTGACCGCGGCCTTGCCCTGGGCCACTTCGGTGATCACGTAGGAGCAGCCCAGCCAGTGGGCCTCCGCCAGGTCGGTCGCCGACCACTGCGCCGGATGGTCGGGGTGGGAGTGGTAAAACCCCGCAATGTCCAGCCCCTGTCTGCGTGCCTCCCGCTCGATCTTCACCAGCTCCGCAGGCGCAATGTTGTAGCGGTTGTGGGCGGAATCGGTGCGCGTATTTCCAGCCCGCGCCGCCGCCTCCACCCGCCAGCCTTCCGGTGAGTTCAGTCCCAACAGCGCACCGCAGCACTCGTACGGATAGGTCTCCTCGCCGTGGGCGCGGAGACTGTCGTAGATCGCCTGGCTCAGCCGGAGAACGCTCAAGCTTCCTCCCAGAACCTTTCGCTCAGGTACTTGTCCGCCGAATCCGGCAACATCGCCACAATCACCGCCGTCCGTCCTGCCGCGGCTTCCTCACGGGCGATGCGCACACTGGCCGCGATGGCCGCGCCCGAGGAAATTCCCACCAGCAGGCCCTCCTCGCGCGCCAATCGCTTCACCATCTCGCAAGCTTCTTCGGTTCCCACTTCCACCGAGGCGTTCGCCAGGTGCGGGTTGTAGATGGGCGGGATGATCGAGTTGCCCATGTACTTCAGCCCTTCGATGCCGTGGAAGGGCGAGTCCGGGTGTACGGCGATCGCCTTCAGCGCCGCGTTGTAGCCCTTTAGCCGCCGCGCCGTCCCCATCAGGGTGCCGCTGGTTCCCACTCCGGCCACAAAGTGCGTCACGCTGCCCGCGGTCTGCTCCCAGATCTCCGGCCCGGTGGTGTGGAAGTGCGCCAGCCAGTTGGCGTCGTTCGAGTACTGGTCCAGATAGCAGTAGCGCTCCGGATCGTTGCCGGCCATCTCGCGGGCGCGCCGGATTGCCCCGTCCGGTCCCAAGTCCGGGTCGGTCCAGTCGATCTTGGCCCCCAAGGCGCCAAGAATCCGCTTCCGCTCCGGTGACACGTTCGAGGGCATCGCCAACTGCACCGGAAAGCCCAGCGCCGCGCCCAGCATGGCAAAGGCGATGCCGGTGTTTCCGCTGGTGGCTTCGAGCAGAGTCTTGCCGGGCTTCAGCAGCCCGCGCTGCAAGGCGTCGCGCACCATGGCCGCGGCGGCCCGGTCCTTCACGCTGCCGCCTGGGTTGGCCCACTCCGCCTTGCCCAGCAGCGTAATGCCCTCAAGTCCTTGAACCGCCTGCTCCAGCCGGATGAGCGGTGTCTTGCCGATGCGTTCGGGTAGCGAGGAACCAATTTTCATTTGTGAATGGTCGTTTTCCATTGGAAATTGCGGCATGTGCTCCCGGTGTGCGAGATTGGAGTTTGCGAAGATTCTGCCGATACCTACTACAACATCCTCGCAGACTGGAAGGCCGCCATGCCACGAAAATCCCGCAATCCGAACTTCGAGCGGACTCTGGAGACCCTGCGCGAGCACTCCTTCGATGTGGCGCCGTCCTTCGCAATTGCCGGCGGTATGTTGGTGAGCAAGCATGGCGCAGGCGCTGTGCTGGTTGCCGCGCAGGTCAAGGACGCGCCGGCTGCCTTCGCCGTGCGGCCGGGTGCGCTGGTGCGGGGTCAGGTCGCCCGCCTGCTCGACCGCGGCTACCAGAAGTTCATCCAAACTTCTCAATTTGAGATTCCCGCCACCGCTGCCCAGTTGGAAGCGATTCATCGGTTCAGTGAAGAACTCAATCTTCTGACCGGCGCCATGAGCCTCTACAACGAGTCGCTGGGAACCACCAGCGACCTCTACGAATATGACCGCTTGAAGGGCCGCGAAGACGCGCAACCCGCTCCTCAACGCCCCTGGGATCTGGCCGTAGGGCATTGAGTTGGCCGGAAATCGGAGCAGGAAGTTGTGAAAGCTATGCCAGAAGAGCCGACAGGCGAGGCACCATCCGCCGAGTCACAATCCGCATTGGTCCCCATCAAACCAGTCCACGGCGATCGCCGCGCGCACTCGCGTTACGGGGTGTATGCCTCGGCAGTCGTCTATCTGGTCAAGATCGGCTCCAGCATTCAAGGACGCGTCCTCGACCTCAGCCTGAGCGGCTGCCGCATCCGCACCAAGGGACGCATGACGGTGGGCATCTACAGGCAGGTAGAAGTCGAGTTTCGTCTCGATGGGCTGCCCTTCCGGTTGGGCGGCGTTCTCCAGGCCTTCCACGACCGGCAAACCGTCGGAATCCGCTTTATCGATATGAGCAACCGCAAGCGCGACCAACTCGAGCAGTTGATCCGCGATATCGAGGAGAAGCGTGCGCGCGTCAATCCGGATGCGGCTGCAGAGGGGTTTTCCTCCCGTCTCCCTGGGAGCGAATCTCGCACGACCTCGCTCTAAAATACCCGTCCTCGCTCCGGAATACGAAGCAGATGAAGGTCAATCTCTTTGCGAGGATTTATAGCGATTCTGAAAGCGCGCCAAGTCCCGGCGAAAACAGGATAAAAGCTGAAGAGTTCAGACCTTAGGGCGTGCGGTTCGCGCCTGCTCAACCAACGCCTCAGTCTCGGTGTACAAAACTGAACAGCAACGCATTTGATTCAATGGGATACTCACCCTACTTCCCCCAGGGATGTATGTGGTGAGGTGTGAGATGCCAGAAACCCCTGCAAGACTTCTTATCGTCGACGATGAGCCTTCGATTCGAACTTCGATGTCCCATGTGCTGGCCGAAATCGGTTATCGCGTGTGGGTCGCCGAGGACGGTTTCGCTGCTTTGCTCCAGTTACGCAAGGAAATCCCTGACATTCTCGTCTGCGACCTGAACATGCCGGGTATGTCCGGCTTCGAGTTTCTCTCCGTGGTTCGCCGCCGCTTTCCCATGATTCGAACTATCGCCATGAGCGGTGCGTTTTTGGGCGATGAGGCGCCTTCCGGCATTGCCGCCGACGCGTTCTATCAAAAAGGCAGCAGCCTTGGCTCCCTGTTGAGGATCATGGAATCCCTGCGTGGACTGGAACGAACCTTGACCAGCCGGCCAGCCGTGCCGTCCACCATTTGGATTCAGGGCGGCGAACACGCCACTTCCGGATCAACTTACGCGAACATTGCCTGTCCGGAGTGCCTGCGCACCTTTCCTCAGCCGCTGGATGGCTCAGTGGGCCAGATACATGAGACCAATTGCACGGAGTGCGGCATTTCGATCCGCTATGCAATCCTCGGACCCGACTGTCCGATTCCGGCGCAGATTCACCAAAGCGCCCCCGCCGAAATTAAGCAAAAACGTTCAAGTGCCGCCCAACCCTACTGCTGAAAAGAAAGTGTTGTCTTGATGCGTAAGATTGCTGCAATGAACATGCTGTTGCGCGAACGGGTAGAGTTGCCCGCCGGCTTGCGCCTCGTAACCGAGGAGTTTCGCGAGGGCTGGAATTTTGCCGGGCGCATCGATGCGCGGCGGCTGGAAAAGAAGATTCACGCGAGCGGATGGAATTTCATCAGGATCGGCGATGGATTGCTGCACAGCGGCGTGGGAGACACATCGCAGGAAGCGATTGCCTGCGCGCTTAAACTGGCGCTTCGCGGCATGAATGGAGACTTCAACGCCGCGGAAGTCGAGCATATCGAGTCAACCCAGTACCCGTGGTTCTTTCTCGCCAGGGTAAGAGTTTTTCCGTACCGCATTCAGCAAGGCGCAGTCCTGAGGACGCCCGAGGAAGATCAACCTCTCCCGGCTGCTCGCCGGTTGAAACGGTTGCCGCCCTTTTCGGCCGCGCTCTACCCGCAGTTCGGTAGCGCCATGCCTCTACTCAAGCAGATGTTGATTTCGTCCCACACCGAACAAGGGAGGCCACAATGACGATCGTTCCCATGGCACTGATTCTGCTGGTCCTTCACCGGGCTTTGCGCGTTTCTGAGACGCCGGTCCTTCTCCGCGAACGTTCCCGCTGCAATTCGCGATAGAGTTCGCTCTTTGATCGGCCCAGTTCCCGCGCCAGCCGTTTGAGAGCCTCTTTCTCGTCCACCCCGGCTTCCGCCTGGAGCCGCGCCACGCGGTCTGCAATCTTCTCGGGAGCCGAGGCTGCGGCCTGTCCTTCCACCACGGGCGGCGCGCCCACCAGCAGCGTGATCTCGCCCCGGACGCGATCGCGGCCGGCCAGCTCCGCCCGCACCTGGGCCACGGTTCCGCGCAGGAACTCCTCGTGGATCTTGGTCAGTTCGCGGGCCACCACCACCGGAAGTTCCGGTCCCCATACGGCTTCCAGGTCCGACAGCGTCTCCAGAATCCGATGCGGAGCCTCGTAAAAAACCAGGGTGGCAGAACTTCCAGTCTTTTCCCTTGCCGTGGCCAGCGCCTCCAGCCGTGTGCGCCGGGCTCCTGCCTTCTCCGGCAAAAAGCCGATGAAATGAAACTCGTTGGTGGGCAGTCCTGAAGCCACCAGTCCGCTGAGCGCTGCATTGGCTCCGGGAATGGGAATCACTTGAACGCCCGCGGCAATGGCTTCGGAGGCCAGCCAGCCTCCGGGGTCGCTGATGCCGGGCATGCCGGCGTCGGAGACCAGGGCGATGCGTCCGCCCGCCTTGAGTGTCTCGATCAGCTCCAGGGAGCGCTGGCGCTCGTTGTGCTGGTGGCAGCTTACCGTGGGGGTCGCGATCTCGAAGTGATTCAGCAGCTTTTGTGTCTGGCGGGTATCTTCGCAGGCGATGCGGTCGGCGCGCTTGAGCACGTCCAGCGCGCGCAGCGTGATGTCGCCCAGGTTGCCGATGGGCGTGGCCACCAGGTAAAGGCCGGGGGCAAGCGGAGTTTCCGGGTCAGCAGACATGCGGGCCGTCAGTCCTTGGCTTCCTCGCGCTCCAGGCGGCGTTGCTCTGCCAGCAGCGACATGGAACTCATCAGATTCTGCACGCTCACAATGCCCACCACGCGTCCGCTGTCGGCAATCGGAATCAGCGACAGGCCGTGTCCGGTGGTGATGCGGCGAATGGTGGTTCCCAGCGTGTCCTCGGGCCGCGCCACCTGGAAGGCCCGCGACATCACCGATTGCACATAGCCGTTGCCGTCGCTGCGTAGCGCGTCCAAAATCCGCTGGCGGCTCACGATGCCCACCAGTTGCGGCCCGCGCACCACGGGAAAATCCTCTTGCAGCGAGTGAACGCAGCGCACCAGCGCATCGGCCAGCGTATCGGACGGCGAGAGGGTGGCGAAGTCGGTCAGCATCACCTCGCGCATGTACACCGTGTCCACCACCGACTGGAAAAACACGCCCTGATCCTCAATCTGCGCGCCGATCATGATGAAGAAGCCGGCGATAATCAGCCACGGACTGTGCAGCAACATGCCGCCCACCATGGTGGTCAAAGCCAGCACCTGGCCCACGCCCGCGGCCGCCCGGCCGCTTGGTGCAAAGCCGTGCTTGCGCGCAAAACTTCCCCGCAGCAGGCGTCCGAAATCCAGCGGGTAGGCCGGCAACAGGTGCAATACGGCCATTCCGGCCTGCATCCACAGCAGACTGCGCACCAGGTGGGCCGCGGAGATCCACGGCTGGTCCAGCAGCCTTACATCGCCGCTCGCCCCCAGAAAGGCCGCCGCCAGCGCCAGCGCCGTCGCCCCATTGGCCACTGGACCCGCCAGCGCCATGGCAAACTGTCCGCTGCCCCGGTTGGCGTTCTCCTGGCTTTCAGGATTGGCGTAAGCAAACAAGCCGCCGATGGGCAAAAGCAGAATGGCGCGCAGCCGCAATCCCAGCCAGGCCGCCACCAGCAGTCGCGCGGTCTCCCGCACCACCACCGCCGCCACCAGTACAAAAAACAGCGCCAGGCCGCGCCCCAGCCCTTCCGCGGCGCTTATCCCCAGACAAACCAGCGCCAGCAGAGGAAAAAAGGCGTGGACGCGCATCTCTACGCCCATCCAACGGCCCAACGGAATTGACCAGCCACGCATACAAGCCAATTGTAGAGGGTCAAGCCCCGATTTGCTTCCGGTATGCTGGACTGCGTGCGCATCATTGCCGGAACATTCCGCTCTCGCTCGCTCCAGGCTCCGGCCGGTCTCTCCACCCGGCCCACCAGCGACCGCCTGCGCGAAACCATCTTCAACGTGCTCGCCGCTCGCATCGACGGAGCCGCATTCCTGGATTTGTACGCCGGTTCCGGCGCAGTCGGCCTGGAGGCGCTCAGCCGGGGCGCGGCCCACGTCACCTTCGTTGAAAAGGCCCCTTCGGCGCTCACGGTCCTGCGCGTCAATCTCGCCCGTCTCGGCCTCACCTCCGGATTCAACATTCAATCCTGCGGTGTGGGAGCCTTTCTGCGCCGGCCGCAAACCGCCCCGGCGGCCTTCGACCTGGTCTTTCTCGACCCGCCCTACGACGCCGACCAGGAGTACGCCTCTACTCTGGGCTTGCTCGGCGGCGCAGCGGCTGGCTGCCTGGCCCCCGGAGCTCTGCTCCTCGCAGAGCATCGCCGCAAGGACCATCTCGCCGACCATTACGGCTCCCTCCAGCGCACCCGCCTGCTCCAGCAGGGCGATGCCTCTCTCAGTTTCTATGCGGCTGGCGCTTTCGTTCAGGGCACGACTTCAGGGCTGTCATCCTGACGCGAAGCGGAAGGATCTGCAGTTGCTTTTGCTCTGCTCCATATTTAATTTAGCCCCGGATGGAATCTCGGCTGCACACGAAGGTCTTGTTCAGGAATTGCTGTAACCTTCATTCCGTGGCCATTTTTCGATGTGAGGAACAATGAATACAAGAACACGTGGAAACTTTTTACTCGCGGCGGTCCTGTTTTGCGCCGCAGCGTTGCAGGCGCAGACGGTTGCGCCGTGGGTCATTGGCCCCTTTGTGCGCCCGTCCATCGGCAATCCGGTCCTGACGCCGCGGCCTGAATCCACCTTTACCGACCCGCTTCTGAAGACGTCCGACCACTGGGAGGCGCTGCACACCTTCAATCCCGCGGCCATCGTGCGCGACGGCAAAGTGGTGGTGCTCTACCGTGCCGAAGACGACTCGGGAGTCATGGCCATCGGCTCCCACACCTCGCGCCTCGGCCTGGCCGAAAGCTCCGACGGCATCCACTTCACCCGCCGCGCCGAGCCCGTCTTCTTTCCCGCCGAAGATAGCCAGAAGGCCCGCGAGTGGCCCGGCGGCGTTGAGGACCCCCGCCTCGTCGAGCGCGAAGACGGCACCTATGTGCTCACCTACACGCAATGGAACCGCACCACCGTCTCTGTGGGCATTGCCACTTCCTCCGATCTGCTCCACTGGACCAAGCAGGGCCCCGCGTTCTTCACCGCTGCGGGCGGAAAATATGCCAGCCTTCAGTACAAATCAGCGGGAATCGTCACCCGCCTCGACCCGGACAAGCACCGCTTGATTGCCGCGAAGATCGATGGCAAGTACTGGATGTATTGGGGCGAAGGCGCCATTCATCTGGCCACTTCCCCTGACGCCGTCCATTGGACTCCGGTCGAAGACGCCGCGGGCGTGCCGATCGTTCTACTCCGCCCGCGCCCCGGCCGCTTCGACAGCACCTTTCCCGAAACCGGCCCGCCCCCCGTCCTCACCAGTGCAGGCATCGTGGTCCTCTACAACGGCAAGAACGCGGACCAGGGCGGCGACCCGCAACTGGGTCCCAGCGCCTACGCCGCGGGTGAGGCCCTCTTCGACCAAAAGAACCCCGCGCACCTGCTGGACCAGATTGCCTCTCCGGTCCTCAAGCCCGAGCTGCCTTATGAAAAGACCGGCCAGTACGCCGCCGGAACCACCTTTGCCGAAGGCCTCGTCTTCTTTCACGGCCAATGGCTCATCTACTACGGCTGCGCCGACTCCCTGGTCGCCGTTGCCGCCGCGCCGAAGAAATAGGGAATCAGGGACATCTTTGCCTTGAAAGGGCACGGCTTCCGCCGTGCCGCAAAGGCGCAAAGACTCGATACGGAGGGAGGCGGGGGTTTCAACCCCCGCATAAGGCGGGCAAAATCACCGCGGGCTTTAGCCCCGGAAGAACACTTTTCGCGGGTTCTACCCCAAAGCAGTCTCTTCCGCACCGTTCTTCGCGTCCGCAACCTCCGGCCCGCACAACCGCGCCACGGCAAACGCCCCCAGCCCCAGGCTGACGGCCACCGAAGCCAGTCCCGCAATGTAATTGTGCGTGACCTGGTGCAGCCAGCCCATCGCCACCGGCGAAACAAAGCCGCCCAGATTCCCGATCGAGTTGATCACCGCGATCTGCGCGCCCACCATCGGCCCGGCCAGGCGCACCGTTGAGGCGCTCCAGAAGACCGGCATCGCCGCCAGAACCCCAATGGCCCCCACGCTGAATCCGGCCATGGCGATGGCCGCGTTGGGCGCAAAGGCCGCCAGCAGAAATCCTGCCGCGGCTGCCACAAAGGCGGCCGTCAGGTGGAAGCGCCGCTCCCCATGGCGGTCCGAACTCCGGCTCCAATAGACCATCGCAAAGGTCGCGGCCAGGTAAGGCAGGGCCGCCGCCCAGGTCAGGCTTTTCAGGCTCATCCCATGCGAAACCAGCACCTTGGGAATCCAGAAGCTGAGCCCATACAGCCCGATCATCAGGCAGAAATATGCGAAGCTCCAGCCGTAAACCACCGTCTGACCAGTCAGCGCCCCAAGCAGCGAGTGCGGCCGCCCCGCAGCCGGCGGCGCTGCCGCAGCCAGATCGTCCTGGAGCGCCTGCTTTTCCTTGGCCGAAAGCCAGCTCACGTGCTCCGGCCGGTCGGGCAGCACAAAGTAAACCAGGACGCCCAGAAGAATCGCCGGCGTTCCCTGCAGCAGAAAGAGCCACTGCCAGCCCTTCAATCCGCCCATCTGGTCCATCAGCATGATCTGTGCTGAGATGGGCGCGCCGATCAGGTTCGAGAGCGGAATGGCGGTCACAAACAGAGCCATCACGCTCGACCGCACCGAGGGCGGCAGCCAGAAGGTCAGATACAGAATCACGCCGGGATAAAAAGCCGCCTCCGCCGAGCCCAGCAGGAAGCGCAGCACGATATAGAGCGTCGGCCCCGGAACAAACGCATTGGCCACCGACACAATGCCCCACGCCACCATCAGGATCATGATCCAGCGCCGCGCCCCCATGCGCAGCAGCATGATGTTCCCTGGAACCTCAAAGATGAAGTAGCCCAGGAAGAACATTCCCGCCGCCAGCCCGAACAGTCCCTCGCCGATCTTCAGGTCGCGGTTCATGGTGAGGGCGGCGAAGCTCACATTCACCCGGTTCAGAAACGAGACCAGGTACAGCAGCATCAGAAAAGGAACCAGCCGGCGCGAAATCTTCAGGTAAAGAGGATTCATGGGCTTTCCTCTAGGGTCCTGTCTCAGAAATTTAGGTCAAAACTGAGACTGTCAAAACTGAAAACTGTCATTCTGAGCGAACGGGGCCCCGAACGTTTTTCAGTTCGGGGGTGGTGAGCGAAGAATCTGCTTGTGTATCTCCTGATTTCCGGTAAGAACTTCTGGGACACCACCCTAGCTCTTGCACTCCGGAAACGCCGTAATCCGCAGCTTGGCCGCCGCATACGGAATCAGCGTGATCGTCTCCTCCGCCTGATCGCTCGCCACCGGGCTTTGCGGCAGCGAATTCGCCACCCCATCTTCCGCGCGCCAGTCTTTCAGCTTGCGCGCCTTCACGCTCAGCTGCACCGGCGCATGTCCGCGCGTGAACGGTCCCTCTCCAACCGCAGTTTCCGTTACCGCAATGCTCTTCTCCGGCGCATCCGCATCCACCTCCAGCGCGTAATTCCAGCCGTTGGTGGGGAAGACCTGCCAGTCGGCCGTCATGCCGCGGTCGCCAAGCTTTACCCAGCTCTCGCCGATTCCATAGGAGAAAACCAGTGGCCCGCGCTCTACCGCGACCGAGTTGTGGAACCAGCGGGAAATGCGCGGCTTCATCGGGAAGACAATCTCCACGCGGTCGCCCGCCGTCCAGGTCCGCTCGATGCGCGCAAAACCACCTGCGGTGGGGCTGGGCTGCGGTTGGCCGTTGACGCTAACGGCAGTCTCCGCGGCCCAGCCCGGAATCCGAAGTTCGAGCGGAAACGCCAGCGGCGTAGCGGGGTTCACCGTGATTCTCACCGTGCCGTGGAAGGGATAGCCGGTCTCTTCCACCAAATGAATGGCCGTTCCGCGCAGCACCGTGCGCACCTCGCACGGCGCGTAGACCGCGGCCACCAGCCCGTCGTGCGCCGCCGACTCCTGCGCGCCCGAGAGCAGAAAGAGACTGTTGGCAAACTTCGGCCAGCCCTGGTGAAAGTTCGCCGTGCAGCAGCCGAAGTTCGGCTCCAGGCCAAACAGATTCGATTCCGGCCCGTCGCTCACCCACGGCTTGTGGTGCAGGCTGCACTCCACCTGGTTCGGCTCCTGGTTGTACTGATGGGCCCACATGTCGTCGGTCAGCGTGCCGGGCAGCGCGTTGTAGGCCAGCCGCTCCAGCCGGTCTCCCAGCGCCGCATCGCCCAATATGGCCAGCGAATGTTCCAGCGAAAACATGTACTCGACAACCGTGCAGAGTTCGGAACCTTGCGAGGGATCGGGCCCGGCCAGGTGCTCGTCGCAGGAAAACATGCCGTTGGGCAGCCCGTGGTATTTGTCCAGTTGTCCAATCATCTGCGTCACGGCGGAGCGATCAGCCGCGCTGCCTGAAACCAGCGACCACACCGGCCCCGTCTTGATCGCCTGACCGTTGTTCACGCCGTGCGTGGCCAGGTCCGGGTCCTTTAGCCCGTTGCCCTCTTCCAGTTTCAGAAACTCCGGCGTCACCCGCTGGGTGTACTTGAAATCGGCGTACTGCGCCATCCAGTCGTAGCCCTGCTTGTGCAACAGCCGCGCCAGCTCCAGCAGCCAGCCCTTGCCCGTGCGGTTGTAGAGCCAGATCACGCTCAGCACTTCATCCTGCCAGCGGAATTTGCCCCAGTCGCGCAGCGGCCTCTTCGGCAGCTCTGCAAGCTGAAACTCGAAGTACTTTTCCATCGCCGGAATCACGCGCTCGTCGCCGGTCAGCTCCTGGTATTGCGTCAGGACTTTCAGCATCACAAAGCGCGGCCACCAGTCGTCGTTGGTCGCCGGGCCGATCATGCCGTTCGAGGCGAGGTGCGTGAGCGTCCACTCGATGTACTTTTGCGCCTTGGCCTTCAGCCGCGCGTCATTCAGCAACCAGGCCAGCGGAACCAGCCCGTCCAGATAGTACGGTCCGCGCTCCCACGATTCCCCGGTTCCTCCTAGCCAGCCGCTGTTGGGGCCGACGTCCGCCCATGTCTCATCCAGATGGCCGCTCAAGCCGTTGGCCTGGACTTCGAGTTGTCCTCGCAGCCAGCCCGCCGGACGGATGGAACCCAGCGGCAAAAAATAAAACTCACTAGCCGCCAGCGGTGCGCGGTTCTTCACCGTGGAAGAATCCGCTCCCGATTTCAGCGCAGCCGCGAAGACCGGATGTGCGGAGCCGAACAGCGTTGCCGCAGGCAAAGCCGCAGCCAGGCCGGCAAGACTCGATTGCTTCAAGAAATCGCGACGGGACGAAGGAACAGGAAACTCAAAGGGCACGTTGAACTCCTAAGCAAACCAGCAACCATCCTAATCAACCGGGCACTGTCTCAGACACCCGAACCACCGCAGCTGTGTCCGGATGTGCGGGATGGATGAGAAAAAAAGCTAAAAAAGATGGCTTCTGGCGCCTACTGACCCGGCCCGATTTTCTTTGCGCAGAATTAAGCCCCATGAGCGCATGATGAATCTAGCCGGAAAGTAGCGTCGGCCTCCTGGCTGGCTGTAGAGCAGTCCGCGCCCGCGCTCAGAGGCTTGAGAAAGACCTTTTTTAATCTCGATTTCGAGCAAAAGACAGGCAAAAATCGGGGATTAACCCACCCCCCTACATGTTTTCGACTGCATTGCCTTTGATAAACTACACATAAGGCGTTAAGAATGAGCACTATACAAAAATATATAGTTAACTTATCAGTAACGGCAACTAGCCAATTTTGGCCCATTTTTGGGCGTTTTTGTGCCTTTTTTAGCCAAAAAAGCCCCAAATCGAGACCAAAAAGCCTCCATTTTTTCCGCTCCGGCGCGGTCTCAAAAACCGCACCGCAACGCCAGTTGCAGCAGCCGCGGAGGCATGGCGCTCACGGCGTCCCCAAAACTCCCGCTCGAAATGTTTCCCTGAACCGCTGCAGCGCCGAAGAATTGCGCGTGATTGGCCAGGTTGAACGCCTCGGCGCGGAACTCGATCGTGCGTTTCTCCTTCATGTGAAGCGTGCGCGAGAGCGTCGCGTCCATATTCTCCAGTCCTGGCCCGGAAAAGAAACGCCGCCGCGCATTGCCCAACGTTCCCAACGCGGGCAGCGTAAGCTGGCTGGCGTCGAAAACCGCCTGGCCGCCGCGGGGATTGGTGCGCAAACTCAACGACTTTCCGCTCCAGTCCGGCGTGTCCACTCCGTTGTTGTTGATGCCGTTGGGAATGGCGCCCAGCAGGGAAGTGTCGTTGTTGTTCATCAGCGTCACGGGCAAACCGGTGGTGAAGCGCGCAATTCCAGCCAGCGCCCATCCGTCGGCCACTGCATGGAGCGTTCCCTTCGTCTTGGGCGTTGGAAGCTCATAGCGAAAGCTGGTGACCAGGTTCTGGCGCAGGTCGAAGGACGAGAGTCCGCGGCTCAGCGAGGGATTCAGCGGGTTCACCGGTTCCGGCAGTCCAGCCGATTGATCGATGGACTTCGAGAAGGTGTAGCTGGCCAGCAGGTCCAGTCCGTGGGAGCGATGCGTGACGGTGGCTTCCAGGGCGTTGTAGGCGGCATTGGCGATGGTGCGCTGCAACTCTACGCTGCCGAAGGCCGGTCCGAACGTGGTGCGCGCAGCCTGTTCGTTGAAGGGGCCGCAGGCCGCCGTGCCCAGGCTCAGGCAGAGCGCCGGGTCGGCCGGGTTGGCCTCCTCCAGCACCAGCAGGTGGTGGGACGAAGCGCCCACATAGGTGAGCCCCGCCAGTGTGGATGCGCCGAGTTGCCGTTCCACGCTCATCATCCAGTGCTGAGCATAGGGAGTTACGTCGCGCGGGTCCACGGCGGGAATGCCGACCAACGGCTCGAACTGGCTCCAATCCACATTTCCGTCCGGGTGGGAGCGGCTGGCGCCATAAGGCACCTTTTGCAGGGGAAAGCGCTGTCCCGCATCTGCGCCTGTGGCGGCCACCGTAAAGGGCGACTCGAACAGCGGCGGCGCGGCCGAGGTGTAGGTGTACCCATACGGCGGATTGGCGCTCATGATCCCCGCCGAGAGCCCCTCGTAGGCGGTGTAGAAGATGCCGAAACCGGCGCGGACGCTGGTCTGATTGGCAGACCCGGTGAGCCTGCGCAGAAACGGCGTGGTGAAGGCCGGCGTCCACGCAACGCCCAGCCGGGGCGAGAAGTTGTTGCGCGCCGGGGCCAGCGAAGACGGCACGCCGGGGTCACCCGGAAACACCAGCCCCTGCGGAGCGCCGGAAAAAACCTGCGACTGCTCGCCCCTGACCAGCGTCTGCAGTTGGTTGTACTTCTCCTGCCAGGGCCGTATGCGGTCCCAGCGCACGCCGTAGTTCACCGTGAACTGGCTGGTGGCTTTCCAACTATCCTGCGCAAAGGCCGCCACGTAGAGGTTGCGGTTGTAGAAATCGCGCGCCTGGCCCTGCGTGTAGCTCGACGGTGCGCCGAGCAGGAAATCGGCAAAGTCCAGCCCGGTTTCCGAGCCGTTGAAGGCGAAGCTGCCGTTGAAGATCACGTCGGGGTGGGTGTTGATCTGGCTCAGGTGGACTTCGCCGCCGGCCTTCAGGCCGTGCGTGCCCACGATGCGGGAGAAGGCGTTGCTGACCTCGTAGATGTTTTCGGCCTGCACCAGCGCGGTCGTGTCCACGCCCAGGGTGAAGTCATTGAAGGCGATGTTCTCAATGCCCTCGGTGGAGGGCTTGAGCGCGACGATTCCGGAAAACCCCTGTGCAGTGAGCGACGGCCCAACGCCGCCTTTGGGCTGGCCCACGGCGTTGCCGTTGCGCATGAAGCTCAGATGGAATTCGTTCAGCGCCGCGCTGCCGAAGGTGACGGTGTGGCCCAGGCTGGCCAGTTGCGCGTGGCCGTTGCTGGTGGCGCTGAAGCCCGGCACGCTGGCGCCGCCGGTTCCGGTGGGGTAGGGATTGTCGAGGGAGTAGCCATCGAGAAAGTAATAGCCAGTCAGATTCTGGGTCCGATGCGTCCAGTCCAGGCGCAGAGCCCCTTTGTCGTCCGCGAGGGTTTCCGCTTCGGCCGCGGTGGCAAACAGCGCGCTTCCGGCATTGGGCTGGGGAATCGAAGCAAGCAGGTATTTCGCCGGCGCCGACCATGCGGATTGCGGAATCCGTCCGTCGGGGAAGACTGTGGCGTACGATTCGCCGGCGGTGACCGCCCGGCCCAGCCGCGCTGTGAGCAGACTGGCAAGGTACGCGCCGCTTACGCTGCCAGTGAGCGGGTTCTGGCCGAAATCGCCACCCCGCTCGGCCAGCGAAGGAACCGAGATCTCGCCTGTATCCAGGCCCTCGGTCAGCCGCGTTCCCTGGTAGTCGGCGAAGAGAGCCAGACCATGGCGAAACGGAGTACCACCCACGGCGCCGCCGAATTGGTTCTGCCGATAGGCCGCCCGCTCCTGCGAAAAGTAGTTGCGCGCGTCCAGCTCCGTGTTGCGCAGGAATTCGAAGGCCGATCCGTGCCATTGCGCCGTGCCGGATTTGGTCACAACCAGCACCTGGCCCCCCGAGGAGTTGCCGAATTCGGCGTCGAAGTTCGAGGTCAGCACGCGAAAGCTGTCGATGGAGTCCAGGTTGGGCAGAATCGACGTGCCCATGTTCACGTCCTCCTCCACATCGCTGCCGTCCACGCGAAATCCATTCGAGGATTCGCGCTGGCCGCTGATGGAGAGGTTGCCGGGGTTCAGATTGCCCGAGGGCGGTGTCGAAGCCACCCCGGTCATGATCACCGCCCCCGGCTGCGACGTGTTCGCCGGAACAATGCCCGGCTGCACCGCCATCAGGTCGGTAAAGCCTCGTCCGTTCAGAGGCACGCTCTCGATTTTCTTGGTGTCCAGTGTCTCGCCCAGTTGGGTGCTGGTGGTTTCGGCGGCCAGGTTTCCGGCGGTCACCTCGATGGTCTCGGCGACGGCGGCCACGGTGAGAGCCAGGTCGATCCTTGCGGAGGGCGAATCGGTGGTGAGCAGGGCCTGCGCGATCAGAGGCTCGAAGCCTTCGGCTACGACCTGGACGCGATAGCTGCCGGGAGCCGCCAGTTGGGCCAGAAAGTTGCCATCCTGGTCCGTTTCCGCCTCGACTGCTGCCGCCGGGCCTTCCGCGCGGATGGTGACGTGCGCGCGGGGGATACGCCCCCCTCTTGCATCATGCACCGTGCCGCCCAGCGTGAAGGGCGACTGGGCCGGGAGAGAATGTAGGAAAGAAAAAAGGCAACAAAGTAAAAGAGCGGATCGGAACAGCTTTCTCAACAAAAACTCCCCTGAAATCGGCGAGGCCGGGATTGGCTCACGGACGTTGCGGAAAGGCGCCACTGTCCCGCACTCAAAAATCAGGGAGCAGCAAATATCCGACATAATTAGTCCTTATTCAATATACGACTGATTATGTCGGAGTTCAATACTCGGTTCAAGATCGGATCTGGTCCGTAAGAGAGGTCAGGCTTCCATCGGCGCGGTCTCCAACGCGGCCTTGGCGCCTGAGAACTCGACCGTCACCACGGTGATGTCGTCGGACTGGCCGAAGAGGCGCGCCGTCTCGGCAATGACGGCGGCGGGACTGGAGCTGATGGTGCAGGTTCGAGCGAAGCCGAAGAGTTCGCCGGATTTCGCCTGGGCCTCGACGACGCCGTCGGAAACAAAGGTCAGCCGGTCACCGGGAAGCAGGTCGAAAACGGCGGACTCGTACCGGTTTGAGGGCAGGATCCCCAACGGGAGAGATCCGGGAATGGAGAGTTCCCGGCCATTGAGGTAGGGCGGCAGATGACCGGCGTTGGCCAGGGTCAGGCGGCCTTGGGCGCTGATGTGAACTGCCAGGCAGGTGGTGAAACCGCTCTGGGAGCGGCCCATGGTGCGGTCGTTGAGCGAGCGGAGCAGTGCGGCCGGGTCGGCGTTGTGAGCAGCTTCCGCCCGGATGGCGCCCACCAGCACGCTGACCATCATGGCGGCGGGCAGTCCCTTGCCGCTCACGTCGCCAACCACGATGGTCAGGCCGCCCCGGCCATCGCCGATCTGCTGGAAAAAGTCTCCGCCCACCTGCTCGGCCGGCTGATAGACGCACTCGACGTTGAATCCGGGGCACTGGTCCAGATGGTCGGGCAGCAGAACCAGTTGCACTTGGCGGGCGGCCTCCAACTCGCCTGCCATTCGCTCCTCCTGCCGCCGCGCCAGCATGAAGCGCCGAATGAGAAAGACCAGCATGGCCAGCAGGAAGAACAGGTGCAACAGAATGCCGGTCTGCATGGTGAAAGGCGGCAGCGGCAGCGGCAGTTCCAGGACCCTGGGCATGGTGGTCCACCCCGCCTGCGCCAGCACAATGGCCAGGTTGTCGGCCAGATAGTAGCCCAAATCCAGGAGCGCCGGAATCAGCAGCAGCTGCGCATCCAGGTTCCCGCGCAGGGTACGGTCCACCAGCACGCACAGAATCCAGGTCACCGCGGGCAGCAGGCAGGCAAGCTGTGTTGCTGCCGACGCCGGCGCTGAAAACCAGCCTGGCCAGTAGAAGACGCCGGGCAAAGGGCTGAAGACAACCAGCACGAGGCAGATGCGGCCTACGACCCCGGCGCGCGCCTTTAGAACCCGCGAAAAAAAGCAGAAGGCGGCAAAGATGTTGATGGCCGCCAGGGCGCCGTCCGTTAGATCGTAGATCTGTAGCGGTGGCCAGGAGTAGATCTGCTGGCCCACATAGAGCGCATTGTCGGCGGCCTGCGCCAGCAACATCACCGCAAACCACAGGTACTCGCGCTCGGCGGGCCGGAAAAGCAGCAGCCAGAGAATGGCGAAACCGACTAGGGCAGCCGTGATGCTGTAGGAGTAGCTATCCACAAAGGCGACGTTGCGGCGCAACTGCTGGTGCCGTTGCTCGGTGGCCAACAGCGCAGGGTCGCCTGCCAGGTGTCCGGCCAGGAATGGTCCGCCGCCCACATATTTTGACCAGATGGGCGCGTGCCAGACGCGAATCGCTACCTGCAAGGTGCGCTCTTGATTGCTTCCGCCCGGCGTGAGGGGGAAAAGGTGATAACTGAAGACGGTCGCAGGAATTTCGGTGAGCATTTTTCCCGACCCGCCGACGAGCCTGCCGTCCACGTAAACCTCAAAGGAGGTGACGATGGGCGCGAGCAGCAGGGAGGTGGGCTTTTCCCCCGCGGGAACCCTGACCGTGAACCTGTACCATCCGAAGCCGCTCATGGCGGGATAGCCCTGGGAGGACCAGGACCCGCTGCTTTGGAGGAGCGGCCAGCCGGAATCGTCGAAGCCCGGCGCGGCCCACGACGGCATTCGCCCCTGGCCCAGTTGAGAGCCTTGCGCGGCGGGGGAGTCGCCGGGATGGAAGCGCCACGGTCCGTCCAGCGAGACCACCGGCTCGCGGCCGCGGTCCAGATCGAAGGACTGGGCTGGCAGCCAGGCCGCGGAGGCAGCCACGGCAAGCAGGACCAGCCGGCGAAGTATCGAGGCAAGGCGCATAGGGCCGTTTCCTTCGGGGGAGGGGACGAAACGTGGTTTGATGCTAACCCAGGGCGGCCAGCCTGCGGATAAAGTTTTTTTGAGCGGTCCCGGTACTGCGAGGAAGCGACCGGGAGAATTAAAGTACTCATCATGAAGAATGTGCGATTTTCCCCCTGGCTGGCGCTTCTGGGGTTTGCCGTACTGACGCTTGTGCCCGGTCGAGGGCTTGGACAGACTGCCGCTCCGCCCAAGACTGCCGAGCCGCCGCAGTTGGTGGTTCTGGACACCGACATCGGCGACGATATCGACGACGCCTTTGCGCTGGCTCTGGCGCTGCGCAGCCCGGAACTGAAGCTGCTGGGCATTACAACCACCTTTGGCGATACGGATCTGCGGGCGAAGCTGGTGGGCCGGTATCTGGGCTCGTTTTGCCGCTTCGATGTAAATGTGATTCCCGGCGTTCCCACGCCGCAAGAGAATGTCTTTACTCAGGCCGCATACGCGCGTGGATTTGCGAACTCGGGTTGCGCGATGTTCAGTTCTCATGCATGGACTAAGGCCGATGATCCCCGCCTCAAGAAGCAGCGCAAGCAGGAGGCCGCAAAATGGAAGGCAGACCAAGCCGAGGAGATGGCGGGAATAGCCCACCTGGTGCAGCAGAGAGCTGCGCATGACGCGGCCGGCTTTCTGCTCGACCAGATTCGCGCGTATCCCGGCCAGATTACGCTGATCGCGATTGGGCCGCTTAACAATGTGCAGGCGGCCATCGAGCGCGATCCGGCCACCTTCCGCCAACTCAAGCGCGTGGTGATGATGGGTGGCAGCATCTACCGCGGCTACGACGGCAGCAACGGAGAACGTCGCCCACCCGACGCCGAGTGGAACATCAACCGCGACCCGGCGGGCGCCAAAGCGCTGCTGGCTGCCGGCGTGCCGGTTTTCATGATGCCGCTCGACTCGACGCAAATCCACCTGGAGACGGCCGAGCGCGAGAAGATCTTTGCCCATGGTTCTGCGCTGACCGACCAGTTGACGCTGCTTTACCACCAGTGGATGGCCGGCACGGAAGGCCACTCGCCCGCTCCGACGCTCTTCGACCCGGTGGCCGTGGCCTATGCGATACGCCCCGAACTGTGTCCGGCAACGCCCCTCCATCTGGAAGTGGACGAGAAGGGCTTTACCCGCCCGGGCGAGGGCGCGCCCAATGCGCAGGTCTGCCTCAAATCGGACGAGAAGGGATTTCTCCAATTTCTGCTGCAACGGGTTGCCGGGGACGAAGCCCGCTGAGGGGGTGGAAAGCCGGTTCGATCGACCCGAGTTTTCAGCGCGCGGCGACTGCTTTTGCGCCCCTTCCAGAGAGATTTATGCATCAGTGAGCTGAGTCACTTGCAACTCCATTGACACTGGAACAAAGTAGGAGAAAAATGGCCAAGCGAAACAATTCGTACTGTTTTGAGCGGCGTATGGAGGGAATGTGAAAAACGCAGTGAAATTGCTATCTTTGGGTGCGGTAGCACTCTTGAGCGTGGGAGTGTTTCTGGCCGGTTGCAAGTCGGCGCCAGATTTGGCACAGGCCGACGCATTGAAATTGATCCAGGCCAAGTATGACCAGGTTGATCCTGCTGGAACCACTATCACAGTGGACGATCTGGGCATGAGGCAGGGCGTCACCGCCAAGTATTGGGATCGGACCACGGTCTATCCCAACAAGTTCTGGGCCGATTTCACTCTGACCGCCGACGGCAAGAAAGCGGTCAAGCTGCCGGGTGGCAGCAATGTGATCCAGTGGCGCCCCGAAAGCGCTACCGACAAGAATTACTCTGTCACCGTGGTCACCGTGGTTGCGAATCACCTTAAAGCGCATGACGTGACGAATATTCAGGACGAAGTGCTTTCCGGTGTCACTACCGCCAAGAGCGCGACCTTCACTGAGGCTGCCAACCTGGACGGCGTGCCCAACGCGCTGCAGAACATCGCCCATAACCCCGGCAACAAGCTCAGTTCCAAGCGCCAGGCGGACTTTTCGCTCGAAGATGGGGCCTGGAAGCTGCACTCGATCGAGTAACGCAGGAGCAGGTTCCGGAAGAATGACCGGCGGAAATAGGTATCTGTTGGCTTGGGGCATTGCCCTGACCGGCGCATGAAAGCTGTGGTGAAAAGAGAAGGCGCGCCAGGAGTCATCTCCTGGCGCGCCTTTCTTGTCCCAATCACGGGCGATTAGAGCGGTTCTCCAATGAACGTGCATTGATCCAGTCCGTGCAAGGTGGCTTTTTCTTGGGGAAAAAGCCACTCGGCCGCGGTGGTTTCGGTGTATAGCAATTCGAGAACCGCTGTACCTGCCCAGCGATCCTTTCGTTTTCTCAGTGACGCCCTGGATGAAAAGCAGGCGGTTCGGCTCGCCAAAGCCGGTGACGTTGCCCACCAGGCGTTACGGTCCGCGCGTAGATCTCTCGATGTGGAGAGGTTTTCCTGCAAGCTGCACCTCAATTGGTGCAACTCTCGGACTTGCGGCCGGTTTGAAGGGAAAACTTCTAGAGAAATGGTATTTTCCCTTTCCGATGGGGCTAATTCATTGACCCCACCCCCATTTCTTGTTATTGTAAGAAGGTTCCGCAAGAACGCCTCCGCACGTGTGTCTTAACGACGGAAGCGTATGGGCGGCCCGGCCTGGCACCATTTGGCCCCGCCGGTCCCCGAGGCCAGGCGCAGTCGGCCGGCCAAACAGGTCCTGATATTTGCTCTTTCTTGCGAAGGGCGGGGACAAATCGCATCGGCGCCCGCGCGTTCTCCACCTTGGAGGGCTATGTGGGCCGGAACTGGCGAAACGGAGCTGGCTTTACCTGCGAAACAAGCAGGGGAACGCCCGGCCACCGTCCCGGTTCTCGTCTGAGATTGGAACGAAGGCAGACGCGAAGCAGTAACTTGAGGGTTTCCGCGTTCGTGCGTGACTGTGAATAGTCTCGTGCGAAGATAACGGAAATCCCGATGGGGTCTGCGCGCGGCGGTCGAACTTGAGGGTGGCACGGTTTTTTGGCGTAAGGAGTTTCAGGTTGCCTACATTCAATCAGTTGGTTCGCAAGGGGCGTACGGCCCCGCGGTACAAGACGGCGTCACCGGCCTTGCAGGCCTCGCCGCAGCGGCGCGGTGTTTGCACCCGCGTTTACACGCAGACGCCTAAAAAGCCCAACTCGGCGCTGCGTAAGGTAGCCCGCGTGCGGTTGACCAACGGGATTGAGGTCACCACCTACATCCCCGGCATTGGTCACAACCTGCAGGAGCACTCGATCGTGCTGATTCGCGGCGGTCGCGTCAAGGATCTGCCCGGTGTGCGCTATCACGTGGTGCGCGGCACTCTGGATTCGGTGGGCGTGGCCAACCGCAAGCAGAGCCGCTCGAAGTACGGAGCCAAGCGTGCCAAGGGTGGCGCGGCGCCGGCCAAGGGCAAGAAGTAGCAACGGTTCCGGGACGCGGTTTTGGACCCGGACTTGGGCAGTGAGTGGCGCTTAAGGCGCCTGAGGATTCTGAGGATTTATGCCAAGAAAAGGGCACATAGCGAAGCGGGAAGTTCCGGCCGATCCGGTTTACGGGTCGACGCTGGTGACGAAGTTCGTCAACTCGATGATGTGGGGCGGCAAGAAGTCGACGGCCCAGGGCATCTTCTATCAGGCGATGAAGAACCTTGAGGAGAAGGGCGGTGGCGAAGAAGCCATCAAGCTCTTCAAGAAGGCGGTCGAGAACTGCAAGCCGCTGCTCGAGGTCAAGACCCGTCGCGTAGGCGGCGCCAACTATCAGGTCCCGATCGAAGTTAATCCCGACCGGCGCACCTCGCTGGCCATCCGCTGGCTGATCACTTACGGCCGCAACCGTGGCGAAAAGGGCATGACCGACAAGCTCTCGAACGAACTGTTGGATGCTGCCAACGGACGCGGCGCGGCGATGAAGAAGAAGGAAGACGTTCACCGCATGGCCGAGGCCAACAAGGCTTTTGCCCACTACCGCTGGTAGGCGGAGCGTCACCGATACAGTTGTAGCTGGCTTGAAAGATCTGTCGGCTGGATGGGGTCCGGGGAACCGGACCCAGTGAAACGATGAAACCGCGGGCGGTCAGCGCCCGCAAGGAAGAATTGCCGTGGCTCGCACCATACCTCTGAATCGTTGCCGGAACATCGGTATCATGGCGCACATCGACGCCGGAAAGACGACAGCGACAGAGCGCATCCTCTTCTACACGGGCATCACGCACCGCATCGGCGAAGTGCATGAAGGCACCGCGACCATGGATTACATGGAGCAGGAGCAGGAGCGCGGCATTACGATTACCTCGGCCGCCACCACTTGCATGTGGCACGACTACCGCATCAATATCATCGATACCCCCGGTCACGTGGACTTCACGGCCGAGGTGGAGCGTTCGCTGCGTGTTCTCGATGGCGCGGTCGCGGTCTTCGACTCGGTTTCCGGTGTGCAGCCGCAGACCGAGACGGTGTGGCGTCAGGGCGACAAGTACAAGGTGCCCCGCATCTGCTTTGTGAACAAGATGGACAAGAACGGCGCCGACTTTGAGCACGTTCTGGACACCATCCGCAAGCGCCTAGGCGCGCGTCCGATAGCGCTACAGATTCCCATCGGCGCCGAGGCTAATTTCAAGGGCGTCATCGACCTGATCGAGATGAAGGCTATCCTCTGGCACGACGAGGCTATGGGATCGCAGTACGACGTCGAGCCCATTCCTGCCGATTTGCAGAAGAAAGCCGAAGCCTTCAGGACCCAGTTGATTGAGACGATTTCGGAGACCGACGATGTACTGCTTGAGAAGTTCCTGGAAGGCGAACTGCCGACCATCGAGGAACTGAAGGCCGGCATTCGTCAGGCCACGATCGATCTGAAGGTCTTCCCGGTTATCTGCGGAACGGCATTCAAGAACAAGGGTATTCAAACACTGCTGGACGCGGTGGTGGATTACCTGCCCAGCCCGCTGGACAAGCCTCCGGTTGAGGGCATCGACCCCTCCAATCCTGGCCAGACTGTGGTGCGCAAGGCGGAGGATACTGAGCCGCTTTCCGCGCTGGCTTTCAAGGTCATCAACGATCCGTTTGGCAAGCTTTGCTTTGTCCGAGTGTACTCGGGTGCGCTCAGGACCGGCGACACGGTGGAAAATCCCCGCACCGGCAAGACCGACCGCATTGGCCGTTTGGTCAAGATGCACGCCAATAAGCGCGAGGATGTAACGGAGATTCTGGCCGGCGACATCTGCGCTTGCGTGGGCATGAAGGATCTGAAGACCGGCGACACTCTGTGCGACCCGCATCACCCCGTCGCGCTGGGCGCCATCACCTTCCCGGATACGGTCATCTCGGTAGCCATCGAGCCCAAAACCAAAGCCGATCAGGAGAAGATGGGCATCGCTCTTTCGCGGCTGGCCGACGAAGACCCCACCTTTAAGGTGCGGACGGATGAAGATTCGGGTCAGACCATCATCAGTGGCATGGGTGAGCTCCACCTGGAAATTCTCGTCGACCGCATGAGGCGCGAGCACAAGGTCGAAGCCAATGTCGGCGAACCCAAGGTGGCTTTCCGCGAGACCATCCGCAAGACGGCCGAGGCTGAGGGCAAGTACATTCGCCAGACCGGCGGTTCGGGCAACTACGGACATTGCAAGCTGCGCATCGAGCCCAATGAGCCGGGCAAAGGCTACGAGTTTATCAACGAGATCAAGGGCGGCTCGATTCCGAAGGAGTACATCAAGCCCATCGATCAGGGCGTACAGGGAGCTCTCGAACTGGGCATCCTGGCAGGCTTCCCGATCGTGGACGTGAAGGTCTTCCTCTACGACGGAAGCTACCACGAAGTCGATTCGAATGAAATGGCCTTCAAGTTTGCCGGTTCGATCGCCTTCAAGGAAGCCGCACGCAAGGCCTCTCCGGTGCTTCTGGAGCCGGTGATGGCAGTTGAAGTCACGGTTCCCGAAGAGTTCATGGGCGTGATTATCGGCGACATCAATTCGCGCCGCGGGCGCATCGAGGGTATGGAGCACTTGGCCGGTTCGCAGGTAGTCAAGGCAATCGTGCCGCTCAAGGAGATGTTCGGTTACGTGAACGATATTCGTTCGTCCACCCAGGGCCGCGCTTCTTACTCGATGCAGTTCGCGCGTTATGAGGAAGCTCCGCGCATGATTGCCGACGAAATTATCGGCCGGGCGCAGGGGAAGTGAGACTAGCTTTTAGCCGCTAGCTTCTAGCTACTAGCTAAGGTTCAGGAAGATTGAAGGCTGTTAACTCCGGCAAGAAGAGCTAGAGGCTAGCAGCTGGCAGCTAGAAGCTGCATTCAGGGTTTTGGGGCTGGAGCCGGATGGCCGGCGCCCCAGGTTGAAACTGGCAGTAAGAGCTACGAAAGGGATTTGGGTTTCTTATGGCGAAGGAAAAGTTTGACCGTTCGAAGCCGCACGTGAACGTGGGGACGATCGGACACATCGATCACGGCAAGACGACGTTGACGGCGGCGATCAC
>Ga0255353_1000003_pt1 | contig 135508 bp, 117 predicted proteins | sample HBST25metaG_FD_189941 | JGI IMG/M metagenome (GOLD analysis project Ga0255353, IMG submission 189941) | Peat soil microbial communities from Stordalen Mire, Sweden - H.B.S.T25 | ecosystem: Environmental > Terrestrial > Soil > Wetlands > Peat | place: Sweden: Norrbotten County, Stordalen Mire...
AACCGGTTCCGGAAATTGCTGGTCAGCTTCGAAAAGACTGAGGCCAGCTATGTCGCGCTTCTCTCACTCGCCTGTGCCATGATCTGTTGGAGACAGATTGTCTCTATTCACGGATAAGTTCTAAGTAACATGATTTAACTTCGAGGAATCCCATGCAGATTACCGCGCAAGATGTTCTGGTGGTTGTCGACGTGCAAAACGATTTCTGCCCCGGCGGCGCGCTGGCGGTTGCCGATGGGGACGCAGTCATCGAAGCGATCCATCGAATCGCGCCCAGGTTTGAACATATTCTTCTCACTCAGGACTGGCATCCGGCGGGACACTCTTCGTTTGCGTCGAGTTATGCGGGAAAGCAGCCATTCGAACAAATAGAACTGAGTTATGGAATACAGACTCTGTGGCCCGATCATTGCTTGCAAGGCAGCAAGGGAGCGGAGTTTCATCCAGCGCTTCATCTGCCGCAGGCGGGGCTGATTCTCCGCAAGGGCTTTCGGCCGCAGATCGATTCGTATTCGGCGTTCTTTGAGAACGATCGCGCCACGCCGACCGGACTAGCAGGCTATTTGGAAGAGCGCGACCTGAGCCGCGTCTTTCTGGCGGGGCTGGCCTATGACTTCTGCGTTGGGTACTCGGCCATGGATGCGCGGCGGATGGGGCTTGAGGCCATTGTGTTGCGCGATGCCTGCCGCGCCATCGACCTGGACGGCTCAGTCGGGAAGATCGAGGCCGGCTTTGCGGCGTACGGAGTCGCAGTCATGGAGACTGCGGCGCTCCAGGGCTGAAGATGCTGCGGCTCAAAAGCTCGCCGTGCAGAATCAACGGCTGAAAGGTCGAGGCGGGTGGGTCTCGCCGCAAATTCCTGGTGGAGGTCTTATCTTTCGCCGAGCGACGCGCCCAGCCCCTCCAGAATGCCGCGCCAACCCTCTTCGGTGCTGGCGGCCCACTCTTCCAGCACTCCCTGGTGGGTCAGGGTCAGCTCGCATCCCGATCCTGCGGGAAGAATGGCGAGTTCAACCTCGGTGACCAACGGCGAGTACTTGGGAACAGCGAAGGTGAAGACGAGGCGGCTTGGGCGGTCGACCTCGACGTATTCTCCCTGATGCTCCACATCTTCGCCATCGCGCTGCTCAACGATCACGAAGCTGCCGCCGGGGCGTGCGTCGATCTCCAGCCGCACCATTTTGCCGGTGGGGGTCGCAAAGAGCCACTTGCCCGCGGTCGCGGGATCTAGCCACGCATCGAAGACGCGTTCGGTCGAAGCCTCGAAGTGACGGCTCACCTGCAGTACCCGCGTTTCCGTTGTGGACACGGCGAACCTCCTCGCTGGCTCAACAGGTCAACTTGAGTGCAGTGAAAGGACGACTCACCACTCTAGCAGGTCACCATGACGGCAGAGCAGCCCGGGCGGACAGGCTTCCATTGCACCAGGAACTGGGTCACGGACGCCGACTCCATGTGGCGCATGGATTCAAACTGGCCGTTCTTCTGGCTGTAGAGCAAGCCGCCCGTCTCCGTGAGGACGGCGAGTGCGGGCACGCCCTTGTCCAGCGGGACATCGTAGCGCTGCGCGATATCGAGGTTGGCGTCCATGGTGCCGATGTTGATGTGGACCAGGACGAAGTTGGCCTCAAGAAGGGGCAGGTTCTTCGGATCGTGGAAGTAAAGGTCCAGCACCTGGCAGTCGCCGCACCAGTTGCCGCCAAAGTCCAGCAGGATGCGCTTGTGGGTGGTGGCAGCGGTTTTGAGGGCCGCGGCCAGATCGGCACTGGCCTGCGCAGGGGCGGGATAAATTTCGCGGTTGGCGGAGCGGGCGGGGCCGGCGCTCAAGGCCAGCAGCACGGCAAAAGCGAGCAGCTTGACTGTTCTCAACAAGGGCATCTCCAAAACTGTTCCTAGTCTGCCATAAAGCCCGGACGACATACCATTTCCAATTCCGGTACCGGCGCGGTGCATTTACTCTTTAGGTTGGATGAAGAACTCGGCCGAATTGCGCAAAAAATTGGAATCGTCGCCCTTTCCTGACCTGGGAGCGATGATGGAAGGCTACGCACGGGCGGCGGCAGAGTGGGCCAGGGACGAGTTCCGGCAAAAGCTGGACTTTAGTTCCGACTCCGTCGATACGCTGGATGACATTCTGGTGCTGGTGGGCGAGAGCCCGGAACTGGACCTGGATTTTGAGGTCCGGCTGTGGGGCAGCTACCTGGGCGAGGTGCTTCGACGGCGTTATGCGGGGAGTTGGGAGATGACGCCCTATCCCGGTGCCGCGGTCACGGTTCCAGCCGTGGATGTGCGCGGCTCCCGGCTCTTTCCGCTGATGAAGGTCTACCGCCGGCTGACCACGGGCGAGGAGGAAGATTTACGCGCCTTCTACGCCATGGTGACGGAGCGGCTGGGAAGGCCTGCGCAGGTGAATTAAGGCTGGGACGCGCGGTGAGTGCAGCCCCGGCTGCGCGGGCTACCGGCTTTGTGCGACAATATCCAGTGTGAAGGCGCGGCGGAGCAAGCGCGGCGCGCGGAGGATGAATCAATGGGCGATCTATTGCAACCGTGGCACATAGTGGTCCTGGGCGTAGTTGCGTTCCTGCTGTTTGGCGCCAAGCGGCTGCCGGAGTTGGGCAAGGGATTGGGCGAAGGCCTGAAGGGCTTCAAGGAAGGTATCCGTGGCGTGAGCGAACCGCTGCCGCCGGTGCCGCCTGTACAGCCGACTGTGCAGCAGACTGCGGCCCCCGTGCCGCCGCCTCCAGCCCCGGTTGAGCCTCCCAAGTAACTGAAATTGCAGCAAGGCCGCCGGGCGGATTATTGCATCCGGCCAGCGACCTGGCTGAAGAAGTGTGCACCGGACGGTGCGGAAAACAGAAAGGCCTGTGCGAGAGCACAGGCCTTTCGTGTCTTTGGCGGTCAGACATGACCGCCGGCTGCCGGTTCTAGTGGACGTCCTGGGCGGAGGGATAATAGCCGTTCTTGGCAATCACATCCAGGCCGGGCCGGGTAACGCGCACATCGATCTTGCGGAACTTTCCGTCGATGACCGGCTGGTGGCTGTAGTAGCCCAGGGTGTACTGGGTGCGAGCTTCCTCGGCAAGCTTGGCGTAGCTCTTTTCAATGCCGTTCATGTTGTTCTCGGAGTCCAGCGTTCCGCCGGTGGCGATGACATAGTTGGCCAGCCGGTTGTCGTACATGGTAAAGGGCAGGTGAAGCTTGCTGACGTAACCTTCGCCCCAGCGCGCGGAGTCGCCCACCGCGGTCCCGTAGACGGCGATTTTGTTGTGTTCCAGATACGCCAGCACGTCCTTGTAGGTGGCCTTGCTGCCGTATTCCTTCCCGTCGGAGACCACGTAAATGATGCGGCGGCGTTCATGGGGGCGAGTAGAGAGTTCCTTCGCCGCGGCCAGGATGGCGTCGTTCAGGGTGTGGATCTCCTTGGGAATGGTGATGAAGGAGCCGCCACCGGCCGAGCGTCCGGGCTGCAGATTGGGGTCCACGCAGTTGCCGTTCTGGCGGATGTTGCAGCCAGCCAGGGGACCGCTGTTGACCGGCACCAGTTCTTCGCTGCCGGTGGCCTTGGTCAGGGCCAGCACGGCGGGCAGGCGGGCGCTCTGGGCGCCGGTAAAGCCGGTGCGCTCCTGGGAGCCGTTGCTATAAGAGAAGACCGCAACCTCGTCATAAGGGGTAAGCGCGCCTTGAAGGGCGCCCAGCGAGTTGTTGACCTTGACCATTACATCGGCGGTCAGGCTCTGATCGATGACAAAGGCAATGGAAAGCGGGAACGGCGTTACGGAAAACGTGGCGATGGGCTCGCGGGTGTCGTTCTCGAAGATCTTGAAGTCGCGGAAGGTGAGTCCGGGGACCAGGTGTCCCTTCGAGTCCTTGACCGTGACTGGAACATCGACGTAGTTGACGTTCACGCGGATGAGGGTAGCCGTCTTTTCAACGGCATCTTCCGCTCCCAGTATTTGCGGCGGGGTGGTCTGGAAGTCGTCCTTGCCCTGGGGGGTGGGCGCCTGGGAACTGGGCGCGGGCTGCTGGGCCGTGGGGTTGGAAGAGGAGTTGGGCCCCTGCTGCACGTCGCCGGCACCCTGACCGGGCGTAATCGGGCCATTCATGCCGGACAAGGGCGGAGGCGCCTGGGGCGTGGGGGCATCGGGCACCGCGGATTGTTGCTGTTGGGCCAAAGCCGCCGTGCTCAAAATCGTGCCAGAACTCAGGAGCGCGGCCAGCGCCATTGCCGTTAAACCTAGCTTCACAGGTATATCGTCCTCCCAGACGCCGCAAATGCAGTGGTCAGTTGTGATCTATTGACGAAAACTGGCCCCTCTTTGGTTGAAATACGGGCTGCAAATGCATTGGCCTGCCGGCCGAAATCGACCGATAAGGCTGCACTCGTCAGAGTATCAGACGCGCGGGAGCGCTGCAGGTTGCCTTCCAGCGGAGAAACGCACCGCGTATGCTTACTTCGAGCTTGAGAAATCGTCATACGGAGCAGGATGAGAATTCGTTGGGAGATTGCGGTTGTGTTGTTGGGCGCGGCGGGACTGGTTCCTGCGGCATGGGGTCAGCTTGCGCCCTCACCGGACGCACCCCCGGTGAGCACCGCGCCGGCCGCGCCCGAGGAAGAATCGGTGGCCACGCTCAAGCTCAACGTCAGCCTGGTGGACCTGTTTTTCACGGTCAAGGACAAGAGCGGGAACCTGGTTCCCCACCTGACCAAGGACGACTGCACCATTTCCGAAGACAAGCAGCCGCAGACGCTGAAGAGCTTTGTGGCCGAAACCAACCAGCCGCTGACGCTGGGCATCCTGCTGGACACCTCGGGGAGCCAGCAGCGCGTTCTGCCCCTGGAACAGCAGGTGGGCAGCCAGTTTCTGGAGCGTGTTCTGCGCAAGAAGGACGAGGCATTTCTGCTTTCCTTCGACGTGAACGTGGACCTGTTGCAGGACTTCACCAATAGTCCCCGGCTGCTGGCGCGGGCCATGGACAAGGCCGAGATCAACACCGCCGGCGGCAATGGCGCGGCAGGCATTCCCGGAGCGGGCGGCGGAACGGTGCCGGTGTATGGGACGCCCAAGGGCACGCTACTCTACGACGCGGTCGACATGGCCTCACGGCAAAAGCTGAACCAGGAGACGGGCCGCAAGGCGATGATCCTGCTGACCGACGGCGAGGACGAGGGATCGAATACCAAGATCAGCGAGGCCATCGCCTCGGCGCAAAAATCCAACGTCATTATCTACACTATTCTGATTGCCGACCGGGGCTTCTATGGAGGCTGGGGTTACAGCGGCTTCTCCGCCATGAAGAGGATGGCCGAGGAAACGGGCGGCCGGCTGATCGACGTGGGCAACAACGGCAAGAAGCTGGAGGCAGCATTCCAGCAGATCGAAGATGAACTGCGCACCCAGTACGTGGCCAGCTATACGCCGTTGAACACCAAGCAGGACGGCGGCTTCCGGCGCATTGCCGTCGAATGCCGGCCGGAGGGAATGAAGGTGCAGGTGCGCAAGGGGTATTACGCGCCATCGCCGGACAACTAGCCCGTATTTCTCCCAGGGCAATCGCATGAATCCATCTTGTTGACGAGCTCGGTTCCGATTTCTATCGCGCCGGAGGCGCAATGGTGGTTAGCCCCGCGCTTCAGCGTGGGGAAAGGGGCCAACAATAGCCAGTCAGCCCCGTAGGGGCGACGCAAAAGGCGAAATTGCCATCAAGGTATCGTTCATGCGATTGCCCTGGTATTTCTCCCCTGGCCGCCATCCTTTTCAGCTGCTTTTGCGCATAATTATTCTCACCCAGCGCACAATCAAGATAAGCGGCCCAATCCGTCAGGGATGTGAACGGTCCGAACCCTCCAAAGGGGGTACCCCTCTAGGGGGTAGATTCACTTTCTCTTCGCTTTTAGATCCGTAAGATAATAAATACAAACGTCTTATTTTTAGAACCTCGTAAGATTTCCACAGGGAAAACAGTCGAAAACCCTATGTTTTAGGCATAAAACACGGTGAAAAATTCCGTGAAATAGACCAAAATCGAACCAAAAATTGAACTGTTTGCCCTTTCCAGGGGCAAGGCTTCCGTAGTGTGAAAGTCCGGTTAAATTACTGCAAGTGACTTGTTTCAGGACACTTGGTTACCGAAAACCCACAAGTCGGTAATCTGGCGTCTTTAATGGCTCTTCGCTACTATCGGCACGGGTGAGAAAACCTTGAGGCCGCGCTCAAAAACCTTCCGCCTCGGTCCTTTCCCGGTCAGGAGCCTGCCATGAACACCGACTACGCCACCAGTCAAGGCTTTGAGATCAGCCCGCGGTTTCACCAGATGCTGGTGGAGCGGATCGAGCGCCTGGAGAAGGACGCGGAATTCGACGAGGCGCAGGTGGCCAATCTGAGCGATGGCGATCACATTCGCCGCCACATGCGGCTGGTGGCCGTGCAACGGGCCGAGGCTTTGCGCATGAGGCTCTTTCTCGACCGCACCAAACCACGCCTGCCTCGCCCGATGATCGCACTCTGAGGGGTGCGAGCGTCTACTTTTCCGCGCTGAGAGCCGCCAGAACCCTGGCCAGGTTTTCCTTCACCGTAGGAGTGTCATCTCCCAGGGCGATGGCCCGCTCCAGATGCTCCTTGGCGCCCTTGAGCTGCTTCAATTGAGCCAGCACAACGCCGAGAGCCTGGTGCGTCAGCGCGTCGTCCGGATGGCGCGTGAGCGCGAGTTCGAGCGCCGTCGCCGTCTCGTCCAGGCGGCCGAGTTGGACAAGAATCGCCGTCAGCTGATGGATAAGAGCCAGGGAATCGGGCGCAGTGTTCAAGCCTTCGCGCAGGACCTTGACCGCCTGGTCGAGCTTGCCGGATTTGGTGTAGGCCGTGGCCAGGTTGGCGCTTTGCAATTCCGTGCGCTGGCCCAGAAGGCGGGGAGTTTCCAGCAGATCGATGGCTCCCTGGAAGTCGTTCGCGAGCAGCAGGTCATTGGAGAGGCTGTCGAGCATCGAGGAGGACTCGGGATCGAAGGCCAGGGCCGCGCGCCATTCGGTGGCTGCGTCGGCGACGTCGTGGGTGGAATCGAGCGCCGTGGCCAGGATGGTGTGGATCTTGAGGTCGTTCGAGCCGAGTTGCTCGGCCTGCTGGAGGGCGGCGATGGCTTCCTTGGAATCTCCTGAAAAGTAGAGGCTGACGCCGAACATGAAGACGACATGCGCCGCGTCGGGCTGTTCGGGCTCCATTTGCAAAGAGGTGGCGAAGGCGTTGGCCGCGCAGGCGTACTGCTCCTTCTCCGCGAACCAGACGCCGAGATCGGTGAAGACGGCGGCGTTGGGCTTGTCCTGGAGCTTGGCCTTCATTGACTCGGGCGGCGTGCACTCCTCTGCGCCGAGATGGGAGGACGCGAGGAGGAGAAAGAGCGCCGTGAGGCTGAGCGACCGTCTCGATCGAAACAAATCGTGCATGGTCATCGCTGGCACGTCCTACTTGGGAAGATCGGCAACGTGCACCTCGATGTTTTCGATTCCGTCCCCTGCGGTATTCGCAAATTCGGGAATGTTGACGGCGCGATTGGCGGCCGTGGCGTTGTCGATGAGGATGGCGGGGCTGGAGTTGCCGTCGGCGTCGATGTGGGTCAGGTACATCTGCGTATAGGGCGAGCGGGACTTGGAGGAAAAGACCAGCCAGCGCCCGTTGGGCGAGAAGCTGTGCCAGGAGTTCATCAGGCTGGTGTTGGCCCGCAGGCGGCGCGCGACTCCGCCGTTGAAAGGAACGATGTAGAGCAGGCTGTCGGGACGCATGAGCTGACCGTTATGGCATTGGACAAAGACGATCCAGCGGCCGTCGGGCGAGACTTTGGGGAAGTTGTTGCTCATGCCGTTTTGCGAAGCTCCCACGATGCGCTCCGGCGTGCCGCCTTTGCCGTCGTTGAAGGGGATGCGGTAGAGGTCGTACTGAATCTGGGTCTCGTTGGGATCGTTGGCGTGCAACGCCGGCGGCTGGCCCTGAACCCGCGGAGGGCGCGCTTCAGCACGGGCAAAGACGAGGTACTTGCCATCGGGACTCCAGACGCCATCGGTCTGGGCGAATTTGGGATCGTCGGCTCCGGGCAGGGGCTGGCGCAGGCCCGTGGCGCGGCTATACCACTCGAGGATGCCGCGGGTGGGATAAAAGACCTGGAGAAAGCGGTAGTCGCTGAAATTGGTGACGTAGTAGCTGCTGAGCAGCTTGTAGGTGGGGCCGGCAAAGGTGCTGACCACGTAACGTCCGTCCGGCGAGACCTGGGACATGAAGCCGACCCTGGTTTGGCCGGCGCGTCCGTCGGTGTTCCAGTGCACCATGTCCTTGCTCTGAATGGACATGTGCTTCTGGACGGGAACAACAGCATAGAGGCCCTTGTCGTTGGCGGGGCCGTCGATGTCCATGCCGAAGGTCTTGCCATCCGCGGAGAAGGAATGGCAGTTGGCGCAGGAGGGCATGTCGCGGAGAACGGTGTGGCTCTCCGGCTTTTGAATGTCGCGCAGGCGCCAGTGAATGAGGTGAATGGCGCTGGGGGCCAGCGGCTCCACCACGCCATCCGTGCCCTTGCTGGGCATGAGCGGAACGTCGCGGTAGAAGATGGGCGCGCCCACCGGATCGGGCGATGTGGAAAGAGAAATGTGCGCCTGGGAAAAGGCGACGTGCCCCTCGCGATAGCCGGTGATGGTGACGGTGGCGGGCTGCGTGGCGGAGTGCGTCTGAATGGCCGTCCAGGTGGCCGCATCGGGAGTCCAGGCCCAGGTTGCGCCCTGCCGCAGCGTCAGCTTGGGCGGCTGGTTGGTGCTGCTGACGCACTCCGGATCGATGGGCCCCAGGCGCATGTGTTCGCCGCTGGAAACCGCGTGGACGGGTGCGGCTTTGTCAGCAAACGAAATGTCGATGGACCAGGAGGTTCCGCCTGCATCCAGCCACAGGAAGGTGGGCGGCGTGATGCCGGGGGGAAAGATGGAGCCGTCCTCGGGGTAATCGATGGAGATGGGCCACAAGGCGCGCGGAGCATCCTGCGCCGCAAGGACCGGCGCGGAGAGATTTTCGAGGGCGAACGGCCGCAGATGGACGGGCAGGAAGCCGAGGGAGAGAACCGCGAGTGCGATGGCGGGCGGAAGGACAAGAGCCTTGAGTCTGAACCGCCGCTGAGGCTGAAAATCTGAGTGCACAGTTCCTCCGGGAGTCTCAATCCACGCCTCGATGGACTTGGGAACGAGTTGCCGCAGTTGGGGCAGATGGCGCAACTGCAGAAATGAATCTCCTCAAAATAGACGCATTCGGCGATCTATAAGTTGATTCTCGCTCAAAGTTGGCGCTTCACGGGGATGAACCTCCGCGTTGGTCGGCTCAAACGGCAAAGCCTCTGAGGAGCGAGAGGCTTTGCCGTAGATCATCAGGAAAAGTGAGCCGGACCGCCCATGACTATTTGGTTGTGGCCTGGGCTGCGGTAAGCACAATCTGTTGCTGGTCGGCCGTGGCCACCTTCTGATAAAAGCCGCGGAGGGCTTCGTAGTCCTTGGCGTCGAGCATGGTGAAGCCGCGCGCCAGGACGCGTGCGCTGGTGATGGAACTGGCGAGGGCCTTGGAGCGAAGCTGGTAGGCGGCGTTCTCTTCCCACTTGAACGTGGTGTCCTGCGGCGCAGCCTCGAGGGTGAAGCCGGCGGGGAACTGATAGGTGATCTGCTCCTGTTCCTGTGCGGGGTAGCGCATGTCCACGGGCAGGGTGCGGTCCTTGTCTTCAGGGAATGGGACGGTCTCCCGGGTGTCGAAGAAGAGGCGGGGCAGGGTGAGGCGGTTGGCGTCCGGGGCGGCAAGGGAGCCAGAAACCGGAACGACGGCCACCAACTGCCGGGCCGGATCGTCAAGACCGGCGATGCGGTCCACATGGGCTGCGATGCCCGCGGGAACCTCGGCGGCGATCCTCTTCTCCAGTTGCAGTTTCACTGTATTGGCATCGGTGCGGAGCGCCAGTTGCCGCAGCTCCAGGGCCTCTTGCCCGGTAAATCCCACTTTCAGCGTGCCGGAAACGGCTCCCTGCGGAGTGACGGCCAGAGTGCCCACCCGGACCACGGTGTTTTCAGTGTTCAACTGCAAAGGCGTGAGGAGGGTTTCGACCTTGCCACCGGCGCCCATGGCGATTCCGCCTGCGCCGGTGTGAGCCCAGTGCAGGGTTTGGAAGGGGGCCGCTTTGGTTCCGGGGTCGAGGAGAACTTCCTTGCCGTCAATGGTAAGGGCGACCAGGACGGTGTCCAGTTGGCTGGTGCTCAGCAGGCTGGTCGAGAAGATGTGGTGGTTGCGGCTGGCAATCCGCTCCGGCCGGAAGTCGAGCCCCGCGGCGCGCGCCAATGCCATGTAGAGGAAGGCGATCTGGTTGCCGTTACCGCGCTTGTTCTCAAGCACGGTCTGCACGTTGCCGAGAGGAACCGTGTCGTCGGCCAGGGAAAGCGATTCGTCGCGGTTCAGGTCGGTATTCTCCAGCTTCTGCACCAGGGCATAGAGCTTTTTGGCCTTGTCCAGTGGAGAGTCCGAGGCGGAAACTGCTTCAGAGGCGGCGCTTTGAACTGCTCCGGAGGGCGCGATGTAGCGGTTCAGATCCTTGGTCCAGAACTGCATCTCCTTCTGCCAGAACTCCTTCTCCACGACCGTGTAGGTGTAGTAGAAGTTCATCTGGTAGATGCGCTCTCCGACGGGCGGGGCAAAAGGCTCCTGCGGTATGGCGGGAATGTCGGTGAGGTCAAGGAAATAACGGCCCAGCGCGTCCCGGCCGATCGTCTTCTGCGGCGGAAGAATAGGCGCAGTCCGAATGTCGTTCAAAATCTCGTAGTGCCGGTCTTTCAACAGGCTTGAAGAGATTCCCGCGCCCGAAACGTCGTTGGGAAGGAACTGGCTGGTTGGCGTGTAGAGATAGTGCGCCTTGTGGACAAAATAGGGCTGCTGTATCTGCCATTGCGGCGCGGACTGGAAGCGGTCGTAGCGCACCTGGTAGCGATACTCGATAATGCTGCCCACTTCCACCCCGGGCAGGGTGAAGGTGGCGTCTTTGCGGTCCTTGTCCATCTTGACGAGATTGGCCGGTGAGCCGGTGAGCGGGACCACTGTGCCGTCGGGGTGAACCACCCTGGCTTCGAGGGCTTTGACTTCAATGTTGGCAGCGTAAGAGTCCGCATCATAGGGCTGATCCTGGCCGACATGATTCATGTCCGGCGCGTCAAAGTGATTCTCAGTAGCCGAACTGCTTTGGCTGGAGTTGTTTCCGGCCGCAACGAAGGCCATGACCCGCGGGAGGCGGACATGAACAGTTGCCGCGTCCTTGCCCTGCTCGGTGAGCACCTTGATGCGCGCATAGACGGCGCAGAAGGAATGCGGATCGTCTTCGGTCTCTTCGCGATAGAGATAGACCGCGGCCGCACCCGGCGCCTTGGGATCCGAGGTCATTTTCAGCTCCTCATTCGAGGGAGCCTGGAACTGCCCAAAAGAGACGAGGGGCATCGCTGCTCCCAGCAGCAAAGCCCCGCAACGCAACGCTTGATGAAGACGCATCCGAAATATCTCCAAGGCTGACTTCCGCAAGTGGTCAGAAAGTTCAGCGCACAACAAACAGCAAGAATTTTACCCCTTCCACTCTGAGGGAAGGGAAAGAAGTTGGCAAGAGCTAAATCGTTTTTTCATTGGGCGTGGTTAAGTCACTTTTTTGGCCGCGAATAAGTCAGTAACCGGTTGGAGGGTGAGCCCGTCTAAGTGAATACACGTCGATGGCTTGCGGAGCGAGCGTGAGAGAGCCTTGCGTAGAACCTCGAGTTGCCCCTATCTTCGATGGAAGCCCTTCGGATTGTGGTTGTTGCACCCTGCCGGAGCGTTCGGGTGGCGAGGCGCGTCGTCCACGGCCCTTGCCGACCGCACTCGATGCGGCGTATTTGCTGTATTTTTGTGACTGTAGAGGACGTCACCGGATCGCTGGATGGATCGACCGCACCGATCTCCGTTTGCGCAAACTTGTCTGTGGGGGCTGTTTCTTGAGGAGATTGAGGTCACGTTACGCCAGGGTCCTGCTGGCAGGAGTTGTCGTCACAGGTTCGGTTTTTCTGGTGTGCAGGGGAGCGTTGCGGCCAGTTTCCGCAGACGAACAGGCGCAGTCCGCAAGCCAGCCGGCAAAGATCGCGATCGACTATCCGCTGAATGGCTCGGTGTTTCCTCCAGAGATTACGGCGCCCACGTTTCTGTGGCGCGATCCGAGCGATGCCGCCAAGCGGTGGGTGGTTGAAGTCTCGTTCGCGGACCACCCCCAGGGAGTCCGCATCGAAGCTGCAGGCGAGCCTTTCCAAATGAGAGCGATCGATCCCAAGGCAGGTCTGGGGATCGATCTGACTTCGGAGCAGGCGGCCACGCGCACCTGGAAGCCGGACGCGGAGACTTGGGCGAAGATCAAACGGCTGAGCGTAAAAGCGCCGGCAACTATCTCCATCCGCGGATTTGCCGCAGACAATTCAAGACTTCCTGTCTCGACCGGCAGGGTGAGGATTTCCACGTCGCTGGATCGAGTGGGTGCGCCGATTTTTTATCGCGACGTTCCGTTGATGCTCTCGCCTCCGGGGGAAAAAGGCCCCATCCAGCCGCTGCCGGCTTCTGCCATTCCCCTGATCAAATGGAAAGTTCGAAACCTGGCAGAGCCGGAAAGCCACACGGCGATGGAGAATCTGCCCACCTGCGCCAACTGCCATTCCTTTTCACGAGATGGCACGACCTTTGGGCTGGACCTGGATGGGCCGCGGAACGACAAGGGGCTGTACGCGCTGGTTCCGGTGGCGAAGAACATGACCATCCGCAATCAGGACGTCATCCACTGGAGTTCGTTTCAGTTGAACTCCGAGGCCGGCAAATCGGAACCTGCGGTGAAGCGGTTCGGGTTCATGTCGCAGGTCTCTCCGGACGGGCACTATGTGGTGACGTCGATTGGCCCTCCTGACAACGGAAACAGCAACCAGAACAAAGTTCCAGGCTTTGCCTCCGGGCTGCTGGATCGCCTGTTCAGCACCAACTACAAGGATTTCCGTTTCCTCCAGGTGTTTTATCCGACCCGCGGCATTCTGGCCTGGTATGACAAGAAGGACGGGACGATGCGGCCTTTGCCCGGCGCGGATGACCCGCAATTTGTGCAAACCAGCGCATTCTGGTCTCCAGATGGGAAGTACCTGGTCTTCAGCCGGGCGACGGCCCGCGATCCCTATCCAGTGGGCGCTCCCAAGCCCGAGTATGCCAACGACCCCAGGGAACCGCAGATCCAGTACGACCTCTACAAGATTCCGTTCAATGAAGGCAGAGGCGGCAAGGCAGTTCCGGTGGCAGGCGCTTCAGGCAACGGGATGAGTAACAACTTCCCCAAGGTCTCGCCCGACGGCAAGTGGATTGTCTTTGTGCAAAACAAGAACGGGTTGCTGATGCGTCCCGACAGCCGGCTGTACATGGTGCCTTTTGCCGGCGGCAAGGCGAGGCTGATGAACTGCAACACCTCGCTGATGAACTCCTGGCACTCGTTTTCGCCCAACGGACGCTGGCTGGCATTTTCGTCCAAGGCGCGATCGCCCTACACGCAACTGATGCTGACCCACATTGACGCGCACGGCAACGACTCTCCCGCGATCCTGGTGGAGAACACCACGGCCGGCAATCGGGCCGTAAATATTCCGGAGTTTGTGAATGTGCCGCCCGATGGCCTGGAGAAGATCGTTCCCCAGGCGACGGAGTCTTATCGGTTGATCGACGAGGCGTATGCGCAGATGAAGAGCAACCGGATACCTGAGTCCATCCAGTTGCTGCAGAAGGCTCTTGAACTGGATCCGGACGACGCCATGGCGCATTTCAACCTGGCGACGCTGCTGACGGGAAGCAAACAGGAGTCTGAGGCTCTGCCGGAGTTCCGTAAGGCCTGTGCGCTGAGCCCGGAGAATACGCTCTTCCTTGAAAGTTTTGGGGCCTCGCTGGCAGTCAACGGCGATCTGAATGAAGCGGCTGTCCAGTTGCAAAAAGCGGTTTCACTTCTTCCCACTTCACCGGAGTTTCACTTCAATCTCGGCTACGTGATGGAAACCCAAGGCAACTACGCGGGGGCCCTAGGCCCCCTTGAGAAGTCCGTGGAGCTGAGCCAGGGCAAGAATTCACGGTTTCTCTCCGAGTTGGCCAGGGCGTACAGCATGACGGGCCGTTTCACCGAGGCAAAACAGAGAGCGAATCAGGCGCTCGATCTGGCGGTCCAGGCGCACGACGAGGAAACGGCGAAGAATCTGCGGGATGCTCTGGACCGCTACGAACGCGGCGACGCACAGGCCAACCCTCAGTAGCGAACCGATTCCGGCGGCTCGCCCCGAGGAATTCCGGTGCACCGCGGTTGCTGTATTCTTCTTGCCTGTGAGGAATATCACCGAATTGTGCGCTTGACCGCGCTGTTTCCTGGTGTGCGGGAACTTTGTCATTGGGGGCTGTTCTTGAGGAGTATGAGGTCACGTTACGCCAGGGTCCTGCTGGCAGGAGTTGTCGTCGCCGGCTCGGTTTTTCTGGTGTGCCGGGGAGCTTTGCGGCCCGTTTCCGCAGACGAAGAAGCGCAGACTGCAAGCCAACCGGCGCAGATCGCCATCGACTACCCGCTGAATGGCTCGGTGTTTCCTCCAGAGATTACGGCTCCCACATTCCTGTGGCGCGATCCGAGCGATGCTACCAAGCGTTGGGTGGTTGAGGTTACGTTCGCTGACCACTCCCAGGGGATGCGCATCGAGGCTCCAGGCGAGCCCTATCGGAGGAACGAGATCGATCCCAAGGCAGGGCCGGGGATCGATCTGACCGCGCAACAGAAAGCCACGCGCACCTGGAAGCCGGACGCGGAGACCTGGGCGAAGATCAAACGGCTGAGCGTGAAAGCGCCGGCAACCATCTCCATCCGCGGGCTGGCCGAAGGCACGGCGGCTCCCGTTTCGACCGGCAAGGTGACGATTTCCACGTCTCCCGATGCCGCAGGCGCGCCCATTTTCTATCGCGATGTGCCGCTGATGCTCCCGCCTCCAGAGGAAAGAGGGCCGATTCAGCCGCTGCCGCAAGCGGCGCTTCCTCTGATCAAATGGCAGATCCGGAATCTGGCCGAGCCGGAAAGCCATACGGTGATGGGCAACATGCCCACCTGCGCCAACTGCCATTCATTTTCACGGGACGGCAAGACCTTCGGGCTGGATCTGGACGGGCCGCGCAACGACAAGGGGCTGTACGCCCTGGTTCCAGTGGCCAAGAACATGACCATCCGCAGCCAGGATGTCATTCACTGGAGTTCCTTCCAGTTGAACTCCGAGGTGGGCAAGTCAGAGCCCTCCGTGAAGCGGTTCGGGTTCATGTCGCAGGTTTCGCCGGACGGCCGGTACGTGGTGACGTCCATTGGGCCTCCCAACAACGGGAACAGCAACCAGAGCAAGGTTCCCGGCTTCGCCCCTGGAATTCTGGATCGCCTGTACAGCACCAACTTCAAAAGCATTCAATTCAGCCAGGTCTTTTATCCGACGCGCGGCATTCTGGCCTGGTACGACAAAAAGGAAGCAACGATGCGGCCGCTGCCCGGCGCCGACGATCCGCGGTTCGTGCACACCAGCGCGTTCTGGTCTCCGGATGGAAAATACCTGATCTTCAGCCGGGCGGAGGCGCGCGATCCCTATCCGGCCGGAGCGCCCAAGCCGGTGGAGGCCAACGACCCGAACGAAACCCAGATTCAGTACGACCTCTACAAGATTCCCTTCAACGAAGGCAAAGGCGGGAAGGCCGTGCCGGTGGAGGGCGCGTCGGGCAACGGCATGAGCAACGACTTCCCCAAGGTCTCGCCGGATGGGAAGTGGATCGTGTTTGTGGAAAACAAGAATGGGCTGCTGATGCGTCCGGACAGCCGGCTGTTCATGGTGCCTTTTGCGGGTGGCAAGGCGCGGCTGATGAACTGCAACACGCCGCTGATGAACTCCTGGCACTCGTTTTCGCCTAACGGACGGTGGCTGGCGTTTTCGTCGAAAGGGCGGGGGCCGTACACGCAGCTCATGCTGACGCACATCGACGGGGACGGCAACGACGCGCCGGCGATCATGGTGGAGAACACGACGGCCGGCAATCGCGCGGTGAACATTCCCGAGTTTGTGAACATTGCGCCGGACGGCCTGGAAAAGATCGATCCGCAGGCGACGGAGTTCTACCGGCTTTTCGACCAGGCCTACAAGCTTCTGGAGAACAACCAGATTCCGGAAGCGATTCAAGTGTTGCGGGCGGCCCTCGAACGGGATCCCGCGGACGCACTGACGCATTACATGCTGGCCACGGCGCTGAGCGGAAACGACCAGGAGCGTGAGGCGCTGGAGGAGTACCGCAAGGCCTGTGCGCTCAGCCCCAAGAGCGCGACCTTCCTGGACCACCTGGCGGTGTCGCTGGCGCTGAACGGAGATTTGAACGGGGCGGTTGAGCAATTGCAGAAGGCCATTGCGCTGGAGCCGGGTTCGCCCGAGTACCGCTTCAATCTCGGTTTTGTGCTGGAATCGCGCGGCGACTTTGCGGGAGCCGTGGCTCCGCTGCTGGAGTCGGTCGAACTGAGCAAGGGCAAGAACTGGCGGTGCCTTGCCGAACTGGCCAAGGCGTATGACAAGACCGGCCGCTCCGCCGAGGCGGTTCAATCGGCGCAGCAGGCGCTGGATCTGGTGGTGCAGCAACACGACGAGGACGGAGCCAGGAATCTGCGCGAGGCCCTGGATCGCTATGAGCGGGACGGCGCGAAAGCCACGCAGCAATAGGCAGGCACTGTTTGCGGGCCGGAGACCGTGCAGGCTGGGCTGATGTATTCTGGCTGCCGGGAGATTGAGCAATGGTTGTCCAGTACGGACGGGGCATGAGGCGGGTTTTGCTGGCTGCCTGCATGGGTTGGGCGGCAACGGCATACGCGGAGTGCACCGGACCGCAGGCGCTGGTGGCGAAGGTGCATGCGCACCCCAGCAGCGACAACGCCATTCTGCTGGGCGGCTGGTTTGCCAGTCATCAACAGTTCGGATGCGCTGTCCAGACCTTCCGCGGCGCCCTGAAGAGCGATCCAAAGTCGGCGCAGCTTCACTATCTGGAGGGGCTTGCTCTTTTCGGATGGGGACACATGGACGAGGCGATCGCGCCCCTCGAAGAGTCCATCCGGCTGGAACCGCAGGTGGTGAAGCCGCACATCATCCTGGCCTCGCTCTATGACCGGGCAGGACACCACGCCGAGGCAGAAGAGCAATGGAAACAGACGCTGGCGATCGAGCCGCAGAATGTTCCCGCGCTGGAGGGACTGAGCGCGGCTTTGCTGGCGCGCGGAGATAACATCGGCGCGATCGGGCTGTTGCAGTCCGCGCCTCACACTGAGCAGCTTGCCATCAACCTTGCCAAGGCCTACGGGACCCTGAACTACATCGACGAGGCCAGCACGGTGCTCACCGCGGCGCTGAAGGCGTTTCCCGGTTCCGTGCCCCTGGCCAATGCCATGGCGGTGGTTCTGGTGAAGCAGCATCGCCACCAGGAGGCCATCAATCTGCTGCAACAGACGGTGGCCGGCAATCCCGGCAATCAGGAAGCCCAGGTCGAGTTGTTTCGCCTTCTGGTGCTGACCAACCACATCAATTTAGCGCGGCCCGTGGGGCCCAAGCTGCTGGCTTTGCGTCCGAACGACCCGGAAGTTCTTTACCTGAACGGAATCGTGGAGCGTTCCGTGGGCGATTATCCGCAGGCCAAGATTCACTTGGAAAAAGCTGTCGCGCTGGATGGGGAGTTCTTCAACTCCCGCTACAACTTGGGCATGGTGCTGGTCTTCCTGCATGAATGGAAGGAAGCCAAGGAGCATCTGGAAAAGGCGATTGCCCTGGGAGCCACGGAGCCGCAGGTGCACTTCGAACTGGCAAAGGCTCTGCGTGGGCTGGGCGATTCCGACGGGGCACTGGAGCAAATGAAGCAGTACCAGAAGCTCAAGAAGGCCGAGGAGGCCGAGCTGGAGGCGAATACGGCTGCTGTGCAAGGCGACGCGGAACTCGCGGCCGGCAAGGTACAGGAGGCGATCGCCCATTATCGCGAGGCGGTGGACGATCTTCCGGGCAACGCCGGCTACAAGTTCAAGCTTTCCACTGCGCTGCACAAGGCTGGGGATACCGAGGGCGAGCGAGCCCAACTGGAAGAAGCGGTCAAGCTCGATCCCGACCTGGCCGGCGCGCAGAACCAGCTCGGGTTTCTGCTCTCGCGCAACGGCAATGTCACCGGGGCCATCGAGCATTTCCGCAGGGCGGTTCATGCCGCTCCCGGCTGGGCCGAGGCGTGGGTTAACCTGGCTGCGGAATTGGCCGAGAACGCACAGTTTGCCGACGCCCGTCAGGCGGTGGCGAACGCTCTTCGCATCGAACCCGGCAATGCTCAAGCCCGCGCGCTGAGTGACCAGATGGCGCGCGATCCGGCTGCCCACCAAGACCACCCGTAGGGCTTTTTGACGGCTGCAGGAGATGCTCTGAAGCGAAACGCCAAGGTCAATGCCGCGCCGGGGCCTGTCTTGTCCCGACTGAAGGGGTGATGGCAGAATTGAGAAATTCGAAGGATGGTGATGGCAGTGCCCAATTCTCCCTGGACCCGGCGTGACGTGTTGAAGACTGTTCCCGCCCTGGGCGCTTGCGCACTTCTTCCTCGTCTCCTATCTTCTGAGGCGCCGGTTTCAGCCGTCTCCAAGCCCTTCTCGCGGTTTACTGATGTGGCCCAAAGCGCCGGGCTCACCGCTACCATGTGCTACGGAACCCCCGAAGCGGTGACCTACATCGTTGAGGAGATGGGCGGCGGCTGCGCGTTTTTCGACTACGACAACGATGGGTGGATGGATATTTATATCCTCGGCGGCCGGACGCTGGAAGGCGTTCCGGAAGGCGCTTCGAACCGGCTCTACAAGAACAACCGCGACGGAACGTTCAAGGATGTGACCAGGGAAGCCGGCCTGTGGGATTGCGGCTGGGCGGTGGGCGTCTGCGTCGGCGACTACAACAACGATGGCTTTGAGGACCTGTTCGTTACCTATTACGGACAGAACAAGCTCTACCGCAACAACGGCGACGGCACCTTCACGGACGTGACAGCCAAGGCCGGCCTTCTGCACGACGGAACGCGATTCGGTACCGGCTGCACCTTCCTCGACTACAACCGCGATGGGTTGCTGGACCTGTTCGTCTCCAACTACGTCGATATCGACCTGGCCCATGCCGCCAAGCCTTCGCTCGCGCTGGCCAACTGCAGCTACGAGGGCGTTGCCGTTGCCTGCGGACCCAAGGGCCTGAAAGCGCCGCAGTACTACTTGTACCGGAACAACGGGGATGGCACCTTTACCGATGTTTCAAAGGAGTCGGGAATCGCGGCAATCCGGGGCTCCTACGGCCTGACCGCCATCTCGTTCGACGTGGATGAGGATGGCTGGCCCGATCTCTATGTGGCGTGCGACACCACTTCCAGCCTGCTGCTCTTGAACAACCACGACGGCACCTTCCGCGAAGAAGGCCTGATGCGCGGCGTGGCCATCAGTCCCGAGGGGGAGGAGATGGCGGGGATGGGCATCGGCGTCGGCGACTACGACCTGGACGGCCACCTGGACATGATCAAAACGCACTTTCAGCTCCAGGCCTCCGGCCTCTACCACAATGAAGGCAAAGGGGAGTTTGAGGACCACGCCCATTCTGCGGGGCTGGCCGGGGAACGCACCTACGTCAGTTGGGGCACGGACATCGTGGACCTGGACAACGATGGCTACCCCGATATTTTCTGGGTCACGGGGAACGTGTACGCAGAGATCGAGCGGATCAACCCCAAATTTCCCTATAAGGGACCGCGCGTTCTGTTTCGGAACCGGGGGGACGGAACCTTTGTGCGGATGGGCGATGAGGCGGGGCCGGCCATCAATGCGCGTCACGTCAGCCGCGGGTGCGCCTTCGGGGACTTCGACAACGACGGCGACATCGACATGGTCATCATGAACCAGCACGAGCCCCCCTCGCTGTTGCGGAACGACTGTCCCAAGGAAAATCACTGGCTGAAGGTGCGGCTGGAAGGCACCAAGAGCAACCGGAGCGCCATTGGCGCACGGGTTCTGGTGCATTACGGGGGCAAAGTGCAGGCACAGGCCGTGCTGAGCCAGTCCAGCTATGTCTCCGCGAACGATCCGCGGCTCCACTTTGGTTTGGGCGCTGAAACCAAGGCCGATATCGAGGTGTATTGGCCGTCGGGACTCCAGGAGAAGTACCCGGGGCAGGCGGTCAACCGGCTGGTGACCATCCTGGAAGGCAAGGGAATCGTCCCCGGGCGCCCGTTTACCGCGGTTTGAATCCTGACAAACTGGGACTTACGGTTCGCATCCGCAACGCGAGCGGCCGGAGTTTTAGCGCCTTCGACTCGAGCTAGCAGCTCAAACGTTCAAGCTGAGGGTTTTCGGGATGTTTTGGATGTTTTGGTTCTTGGCCTCATGAAAACTTTTACAAAAAGTCCGGTCCGGCCGACGCCAGCCGCGCATGAGGCGTTCGCCCTGGGGGCGGGCGAAACCCCGATAAATGAATCATATGCATAATCGTTTTACTAAAGGAAAAGTTCACCAAAAAAACAACTTGCACGCCGTATATTTCGTGTGGTATAGCTTCTCAGATTCAAAATAACAGTTCCTTGGCTACGGTCAAGCCGGAATACCGGCGTGTGTCCCGTGACCAGGGAGATAACAAGAACGTTTCAGGAGGCAACAAAAAATGTTCCCAGGTAGCAGAAAGGCATCGAGTCCATTCTCGACGCCAAACTGGTTCCGGCGGATACCGTGGCTGCTAATCCCAGTCTTGGCTCTGTCGTTTACCATTGCAAACGCCCAGCAGTTGACCGCCACGTTGAGCGGTACCGCTACGGATCAGACGGATGCCCACATTCCGGGCGCCGCTGTGACAGTGGTGAACGACGCAACGGGCGACGTCCGCGACTCCAAAGCTGACTCTTCGGGGTTTTTCTCGGTAACGGCTTTAATCCCAGGAACTTACACGGTAACCATCACGGCCAAGGGCTTTGCCGCGTGGAAGGAAACCGGGATTCTCCTCAACCAGGGCGACTCGCGCAGCCTGCCCAACATTCACCTCAGGGTGGGTGGTGAAGCCACAGCGGTTACCGTGATCTCCGGTGCAGATGCCGAAGTCCCTGTCGATAACGCGGAAATCAGCGCAACTCTCAACAACGAACTCGTCGATTCCGCAACCCTGACCGGCCGCAACGCGGCCGAAATGATCAAGATGATGCCCGGCGTCACGTTCAACAACGCCGGCAACGCAGGTTCGGGCTATAACAGCCAGACGACCGGCACCAACAATGGCCCGGCCGGCAGCTTCTCGTCGAACGGTTCGCAGCCTTACGGCTCGACAGCCGTCATTCTGGACGGCGCCAACCTGATCGATCCGGGCAATGGCGGAACCCAGGTTGCCAATATCAACCAGGATATGACCGACAGCGTGAAGTACCTGTCGGCTTCCTACGGCGCAGAGTATGCGAAGGGTCCCGCGATTCTGCAGGCCTTCAGCAAGAGCGGCGGCCAGAAGTACCACGGCGAAGCCTATATCTATGCCCGCAATACGGACATCGGTTATGCCAACGACTGGTACAACAAGGCGCAGGGAAACTCCATCTATCCGCAGAGCTTTTACTACGTCGGCGGCAATGTGGGCGGACCGATCGCTTTCAAGGGCTTCAACAAGAACAAGGACAAGCTGTTCTTCTGGGCCGGCTACGAAAAGATGATCCAGCACCCGTACAATTCGCCGGTGCAGATGAACGTTCCCACCGCCGCCCAGCTTTCGGGCGACTTTAACAACACGGGTGTCGCGAGCCAGGTGCTCAACGCGTGGCCCGGCGTTTATGCTCACCCTTGCGACACGGATGACGGATGGCAAGGTTGCAATCCTGCCACTTCTCCCTGGGGCAATTACGATGCGCACGCCGACAAGACTCCGGAACCGAACAACCCGGTGCCGAATGTGAAGGCGTACTTTGACCCGACCGGCATGATCCTCAACGGTCTCAATCCGCCGGCCAACCAAACCCCCAACGCGACCAACGGCTGGAACAACTACTACTATTCGCCCAGCACACCGGTCGATCGCTGGGAAGCCACCGGCAAGGTCACCTACGCTTTCAACGACAACAACAAGTTGTGGGGTTCTTACGCGTACCAGACGGAAGGCGATTCTCATCCTCTGTCGATCTGGTGGGCGCCTGAATGGACGATTCCTTATCCGGCCAAGCCTTCGGGCAAGGAAACCGCCAAGGTATATTTGGCGAACTTTACGCACGTTTTCAACGCCTCCACGACCAACGAGTTCGTCTTCTCGTATGCGAACTTCGTGAACGACAACACCCTCGCCAATCCCGACGCGGTTAGCCGCGCCAAGCTCGGCTTCCCGGTCCAGAGCCTGTTCGGAACCGCGAAGACCGACCAGATGCCCAACTCGACGGGCGGATGGAGCTCCGGCCTGACTGAAATCAACGAGTTCGATTTCAACAGCGGCATCTACGGCAAGAACAGCTTCGGCAAGACCTCCAAGTCTCCGGCCATCGCAGATACCTTCACCAAGATCGTCAAGACTCACTCGATCAAGGCCGGTTTCTATTGGGATGCGCAGGAAAACCTGCAGGCCAATGGCAGCGACACCAACGGCAACTACGACTTTGAAACCTGGGGATCTTCTTCAACCTACAACCTGACGCTCGATCGTATGATGGGCCGTCCTCAGAACTATGACGAGTACAGCTCCGATGTCGTGCCGGATATCATCTGGCATCAGTGGTCCCTCTGGGCGCAGGATTCCTGGAAGACCACCCGGAAACTGACCCTTAACGTTGGCCTCCGTGCCGATCACGTCGGCCAGTGGTATGACAAAATCGGCGGCGTGCAGGTTTGGAATCCTGCTACGTACGATAACGGCTCCAGCCCCGCTGCCAACACCGGTTTGCAGTGGCACAAGACCAATTCGGCCATTCCCGAGTCCGGATGGAAGAGCCAGTTGTTCCTCTACAATCCGCGCCTGGGCGTAGCTTACGACGTCTTCGGCACCGGCAAAACCGTGGTGCGCGCCGGCTTCGGAACCTACCGTTATCAGGTCTCGTCCAACGATGCCAGCGGAGCCATGGGTGGTCCGTTGGGTTCCTATGACTACAACACCTCCGGTACCGGCGGCTACAACGGTTTCTACGGCTATGGCATCGCAGGCGGTTCCGTCTGCTCTGGCATCACCGGCGGACTGAATGCCAACTGCACCGGCGGCGCCAAGCAATTCACGGTTCCGACGGGTCTGAATCAGACCGGAGCTTCTGGCATTAAGGCCGACAAGATGGGCGACAACAAGGTGCCCTATGCCGACACCTGGAGCTTTGGCGTTGCACAGTCCCTGCCTGGTCACACCGTGGCAGAGTTCTCCTATGTAGGCAGCATGAGCCGCAATCAGCTCGAGAACGGCGCCAACGGCCACATTCAAGACGCCAACCCGATTCCCTACGGCTCTTTCTTCACGCCCGATCCGAAGAACGGCCTGTATGAGAACGTACAGCCCATCAGCCCGTCCACTCTTGCGAGCGGCGATGCTTACAACGGTTCCAGCACAAATGACTGGCATCCGCTGAGCAACTATGGGGATATCTGGATCCAGACCCATGGCGGCTATGCCAACTACAACTCCTTCCAGGTCGCCGCTCAGAAGCAGTCCGGCAATCTGTTCCTGTTCACTAACTTCACCTTTGGCAAGGTTCTGGGTACCCGCGACGGTTCCACTTCAAACGGAAACGGCAACGGCCCGGTGATCAACCCCTTCAACCTGGACGCGAACTACGGTCCGTTGGAGTATGACCACACCAAGACCTTCAACGTGTCGTTCAGCTACAAGCTCCCCAAGCCGATTCATAACAATGTTGTGTTGGGTGAGGCTGTAAATGGCTGGCAGCTCTCCGGCTACACGACTTATGAAGACGGAGCTCCCTACCAGACCACGTCGCCGAACATGAACATGAACTATCAGCAGTTCCACGATGCCAACGGCAACACGCAGAATACGGCCATCACCATGCCGCTTCCTGCGACTGCTCACGCAACGGACAAGAACTCCAACCAGCCGGTGATCGCAGGAAACCAGACCTATTCGATTTCTCCGACCACCTGGTGGGGCACCAACCAGTACGAAAACGGCCTCCAGCCCGTCCTTACCTGCGATCCGCGCAAGGGACTTGGGAAGGGTCAGTACTTCAACCCGGCCTGCTTTGCGGCGCCGCTTCCTCCAACCGCTACGTCGTTCGGTCAGACCGGCCAGACCATCTGGCCCTATATCCGTACGCCGCACTATTGGGGCAGCGATTTGGCCATCTTCAAGGCCTTCCGCATCACGGACGCCCAGCGCGCTGAGATTCGTATCTCCGCGACCAACTGGCTCAACCACCCCAATGCGCAGTTCGGCTTGGCCGGCACCTCTGATAACAGCCTGCTCTTCAATGGCCTTAGCAGCGGTTCGACCCTGGTCCGTAACACCAACACAAGCACCACCGGTATTCCCCAGAACAAGGTTGGATATCGCTGGATGCAGTTCGCTGCAAAGTACTACTTCTGAGTTTCATCAGAATGGTACAATCACCGAGGGGGTGGCTTACCGCCACCCCCTCTTTTTATGCTATGCACAAGCCGCCGACTTATCTCTTAGTTATATGGGCTCTGGTCTTCGCGGCCTTGGCGGCGAGCATTCATTTGCCCGGCCAGCAGCAGCCTCCCGCGCCGATCCGTTTCGAGCTCAAGACCCTTCCATTTCATCTGGACAGCAGTGAAAGCCCCGCAAAAAACGTGCCGGAAACGATGGCGGGCGGGGTAGCGGTTTTCGACTATAACGGCGACGGCAGACCCGACATTTTCTTCACCAACGGCGCCGACATCGCGACCCTGAAGAAGAGCTCAGCCAAGTACTCGAATCGCCTGTTGCGCAACGATGGCAACGGAGTGTTTACCGATGTGACGGCGCAGGCCGGACTGACGGGAACCGGCTTCGATGTTGGAGTTGCCGTGGGCGACTACGATAACGATGGCTTCCCGGATCTCTTTGTTGCCGGCGTTCATGGCAACACGCTCTACCATAACAACGGCGACGGCACCTTCACGGATGTGACCAGGAAGGCCGGCCTCGATAAGTGGAACGATCCCGAGTTTGGCCCGCTGTGGGCGGTGGCCGGCGTCTGGGTGGACGTGAACAACGACGGCCTGCTCGATCTCTTCGTCGTGAACTACCTGCAATGGACTTACTCCGACCAGCCCAAATGCGTCATCGAGGGCGTGGCGGAGTATTGCCATCCGCGCTACTACAAGGGACTGCCCAACCAGCTCTTTCTCAACCAGGGTGATGGCACCTTCAAGGATGTCTCGAAGGAGTGGGGCATTCGCGATCACGTGGGCAAAGGCATGGGCGGGGGGATGGCGGACTACGATCTGGACGGCAAGCCCGACCTGTTTGTGACCAACGACTCGGAGTATAACTTCCTCTTTCATAACCTGGGTAACAAGTTCGAGGAAGTGGCGTTTCCGGCCAATGTCGCTCTGGCCGAAGACGCCGCCTTTATCTCCGGGATGGGGCTGGACTTTCGCGATATCAATAACGACGGCTATCCAGACATTGCCTATGTCGCACTCAAGAGTCAGACGTTTCCCGTGTACCTGAACACCGGCAAGGGCGACTTCACTGAAGTGACTGCGCCCAGCGGAATGCGCGCGCTCAGCCTGCCCATGGCGGGCTTTGGACCGGCGCTCTACGACTTCGACAACGATGGCTGGAAGGATCTGTTTGTATCGCGTGGGCACGTGACCTCGGTGTGGCCACCGGGATTCAAATTCTCAGAGCCGAACACGGTCTTTCGGAATCCGGGCGCGAGCGGCAAATGGACGGCATACACCAGCGAAGCCGGCTTCACGGAAGCGACGGCTGCGCGCCATCGCGGATGCGCCCTGGGCGACTTCGACGGAGATGGCCGCATGGATATCGTCGTAACTGCCTTGAGCCATGACGCCGAATTGTGGATGAACCGCAGCCCCAACCCGGGGCATTGGCTGGACATTGTGCTGCGCGGCGTGAAGAGCAATCGCGACGGCATCGGAGCGCGCATCAAGGTGGTGACCAAGGCCGGCGCGCAATATAACCACCAGACTTCCAGCGTTTGTTACGCCTCCTCGAGCCTGGGTCCGGTTCACTTCGGCCTGGGTACGGAAGCAAAAGCCACGAAAGTTGAAATCACCTGGCCCAGCGGGATTGTGCAGACGCTCGAAAACGTCGACGGCGACAGAATATTGAAAGTTACAGAGCCGGTCCCTGCGCCCGCGGATACAAAGAAGTAAATAACTCACCAGAAGCGGAACGTCCTTACTGTTTCGGGGGCCCTTCCTTTTGCTGACGGGCCTCGATCTGCTCGACAATTCCTCGTTCCCGCTGTCCATCCTCGGGGCGATGAAGCTTGTAATAAATCGCGGCCAACTCGATGTGCGGATCAAGCCAGTTGGGGTCCGTTCTCTCCAAATCTTCGAGAGTCGCTGCGGCCTCCGCATATTTGCCCGTCATGCCGTTGAGCTTCGCCATTTCCAAACGCGCCAGCGGAACTCCGGGTTGAAGCTGCAGAGCCAACTCCAGAAGTGGCCTGGCATTCTCGAAATCCCTCTGCTTCAAGCGCATGGTTCCCAGGTAGAGATTGGCGGTGAAGTCCCGGGGGTCGGCGCGCAGTGCGGCCTGAAAGGCGGGAAGCGCCGCTTCCGTATCTCCCAGCGCATCGCGCGCTTGTCCGGCCAACGTTTGGGCTCCGGGGAAGGCAGGATCCAGTGCGACTGCCGCATCCAGATCGGCGCGAGCTTCGTGGAATTCGCGTCGGCTCAAGCGCATCGATCCTGCGATCACATACGCGTCCGCAGAGCGCGTGGCGCGCGCCACCTTCTCCATGCGCGGAAGGCCTTCGGTTGCTTTTCCTGACTGGATCATGGCGTAGCCGAGGACGTACTCCAGATCCATGTTGGATTCGTGGCCAGCCTCGAACGGGGTCAATAATGCGGCGGCTTCCGCTTCCTTGTTCAACTTGATGTAGGTATAACCCAGGAGCACCGAGGAAGATAAGTCGTGGGGCTGGGCCGCGTGAACAGTCTCGAACTCTGTGCGAGCCTGCGCCAGGTCGCCCTTCTTGTAATACGCGAGCGCCAGGTTCTTGCGTGCTGCGGTGTTGTCCGGGGCAGCCGCGAGTGCGCGCGTATCCTCTTCGATGGCCGCGTCGAACTCGCCTGCTGCGGAAAGCGCGGCGCCCAGATTGACGCGCGCTTCGGCCAGTTTGGGCTGAAGCGCAAGTGCCTTGCGGTAATCCTCGATCGCGGTTTTGAAGTCGCCGTGCTGCTGTGCGGCAATTCCGCTGCGCAGCAGGTTCTCAGCGCCGGCGGGGGAGGATGGCTTTGGCGTCTGTCCCACCGCCGTTTGAATTCCCAGCGCGAGAAACAGAATGGAAATATGTCGCATGGCTACAAGGATAGCCCACTGACGGGTGCTCCGGCGATGCGCTGAGAGAGCGCATCGCCGCGTGAAATGCCTCTGCACTGAAGCGCAGGCGAGAACTGGTTAAGGCTTCTCGATCGGGTTGAAGTTGAGGATTCTCACGTTCGATCCGAAGCGCCTGTAGTTGCGAAACTCGATGGTGTTCAGGACCGCCTCGTGACGGCCTTGCCTGAGGCTCATCTCGGCGCTAATCGGCATCAGGTAGTCGTGCGCGTTGATGACCACATAGTCGTAGTCCACGGCGAGACTGGTGGCGTGCGTGGGAAAATCGGCGGGCAGATCGTCGGCCACCAAAGTGATGCGCCGCACGTTGCGCGTGGTGCTGTCGATAAAGACCAGGCCGTGAAAGCCGACCGTGACCGCCCGGTTGTTATATCCCGTCACGGAGAAGAGGGAGTTGGCGCGGGCCACGCGATAGTCGAAGACCTGCACGGTTCCGGCGCCGAGGGCATCGGTTTCCTTCCACTGGAAGTCGGCCTTTGCGGAGGGCGCGAAAACCGACTTCAGCACTCCGCCCAGCTCTCCTGCCGAGAAGGATCCTGACATTGCATCGCGGTCGCCGGTACTCGGCTTGCCGTCGATCTCCAGCATGGTATGAGTTTCGGTCTTGTCGCGATAACGAAGCAGCTCCGCGATGGTGTCGCGGTGCTTCCATCTTCCGGATCCCGTGGGGTCGTAGGACCTGTTGGTGATTTCAACACAGATGAAATTCGGCAAGGAGTCTGCGTAACCCACCGCGCGCTGGCGGGTATCGGCGATCAGGGAGGTTACTTCGTCCGGCGTTGGAGGAGGAAGCGGATCGGAGAGGGTGGTAATGACCAACTGAGTGGCCGCGTGAGGCTCGGCCGTTATGCCCTGCGCCTTCACGTCCGCCGCCAGTGCGCTGTCAGCGGCCGCTGTCGGCTTGTTCCCCGCCACCGTTCCTTCCACTGTGAAGATGAGATCGCGCTCCGAAGTCTTTCCTCCCTGGGTCATCGTCGCTTTCACGTCGTAGACGCCGGGCGCGAGCGCGCTCGCCTTGAAGTTCGCCATGTAAGGAATCGCATCGTCGGCATGTTCTTTGCGCATGGGAAGCGAGAGCGGCGTGCGGTGCCCGGGATTTCCGTTGTGGCTCACTTCCATCTCCAGAGTCGCCGGGTCGGTGGCCTTGGGGTCGGGATGGAGGAAGAAGAACAGCGAAACCGACTTGGAATTCTCAGGCAATCGACCAGAGAGATTGGGCGTCAATTTGCCTTTCTCAAACCGCAGCGGCTCGAGCGGGTCATCCTCTTCGTGGAAGGTATCCACCTTGCGGACAAGCACGATCTCGCTCAGCGACGGGCTGGGCTGAACAGAGGGAATCTCGAAATTCACGCGCTCGGCGCCGGCCTTTCCGCCGGCCTGATCAAAGACGGCAACTTCCATCACGTATTGCCCTGGAATGGCCATGAAATGCCGCTGCAACGTAATGGTTGCCGACGCGTCCGTGTCGATAGACTCCAGCGCGCCGCGCTTGGAGATGTCCTCGCCGAAGTGCTCGATAACGGTCCCGCTCTTGTCCTTGATCTGCGCCACGATCGACACGTGCGCGGAGTAGAGGTTGGTGTGCGTGTCCTTCTTTGTCTCGAGAGCTGTAATCGGCACCTCGACTGCGAGCGTGTTGACGTTGCCGTCCGGCAGTTCACCGAATTTCAAAACCGCGGCATGGAACTTCAGGTCCGTGGGTAACTGCGGACCGTCCAGAAGCTTCAGCAGGGGCACTTCAAAGGGGCGAATTCCTGCTTCGGCCCCCGGAGCGAGCGCGACATAACCTGATTTTGTCTTGATTACCAGTCCCGCGCGCACCGGCTTGGTGGAAATGGTGCGGAACGATCCGTCGTATTCCTTGATGGGCGGGACATAGGAAGCCTGGTAATAGGTCGTCATGTCCTGCAGCATCTGTTGCAGCGGCTTCTTGGTGTTGTTCTGCGCGTCGATATATGCGCCCCCCGTGCCGTTCGCCAGATCCATCATGGGACTCTTGATCGCTGTAAAAGTGTTTCCTTCGTCCGACCGCATCATGAAGTCGGTAGCCGAGCCCGAGTTTCCAAACCCCGACGCCTGTTGCATCGGCATGGTCGTAGCATGCCCGCCACTTCCAGCGACAGGTTGCGCGACCGGACTGAAAGGGGCCCCTCCACTCAGCATCGCCGTCTGGATCTGATGTTCCCCGCCTACGTCGAGGGCGTCCATGTCCACGACATAGAAACTCACACCCGCACGGTTTGCTGCTCCGGTAATGGTATGCACCATCTCTTTTGCGGCCGAATCCATCTGCGTGTTTTCAGTGAAGTAGATGATGGCCTTTCTTTCCGTGAGCTTCTGCTGGGAACGAACCAGGGCCAGAAGTCCCGCCAGCGTCGGCACGGTGTGCTGGTCCTGCCGGATCAGTTGCGCATCGGCAAGCGCAGCCAGCAGCGTCTGATAGCGTGCGCGCACCTTTACGTCCACGTGCGCGCCGGAGAGATCGGCTCCCGTCCGCGTGATGGCAATCAGGCTCTTCTCCGCCTGAGCAGCCGCGCTGGCTCTTTCGTCGTCGGAGTGGTCATTGGTGTTCTTCACCGCCAGGCCGGTCGCCGAGAGGATGAGCGGGTTGCCCGCCTTATCCGTTACGGTCTTTATCGCCTGTGCGATCGCGCCTCGATCCTCCGTGAAGCCCTGCAGCAGCCGCAGACGCCCGGAGAAATCCAGCAGCGCAAAGGAATACCCGTTCCCGGGAAACATCTTCAGAATCTTGACGGCCATATTTTGCGCGCTTTTTGCAGCCGCAATGTCGAAATGATCGAAGACTAGCGTGATCAGGTGGCTCGTATTGGCGTCCGCTTTCACCAGATGGAACCCGGTCAGCGCCACCGGAGTGTCGTTATCGGTGACCGCGATGTCTTCCGGCTTGAGGTCCAGAACGGACTTGTGTTTCTGGTCGTGAACCACCAAGTCGAGCGAGACTTCATCGACGTTGGTGCTGATGCTGGGGGATTGTGCCGATATTGCTGGAGCGGATTGTGCTTCCGGGGATGTTTGACCGTAACCCGCGGAAACGGCGATCACCAGAAACAGCAGCGCAAACAGACAGCTCGGAGCCTTCCGGCGCGGTTCTGCCTTCGGTGTGCGGCATTCCAACTCGCTCATGCGTAATCCTCGATCTCTGTGTACGGAAAAGTGCGAAAAATCTACGGAGGATTCCAGTCTGTAAACGGTTCCACAGCCAACCACTTCAAGCTGCAAAAACTGGAGCTTCTCCGTCGTGGGGAATTGTAACTCCCGGGAACAACTTTGCCTATGACGCTGACGTGTCACGATTACAACTACGCGTACTGTCTCTATTTAAACGATTTAGGCGTTACTCCACGCAGGAGTGAACCGACCTGTATTTGCGAGCATCACTCAAAAGCACTGGGGGGTAGAAAAGCAAGGCTCGGCCACGCAGCAAACTAAAACCCGGCGAAGCGAAGAGTCTTCCAAAGGTAGATGCAGAGTAGCTTCGAGTTTTTTCTACTGATCCGGCCCTAAACAAATGCACCGTCACCGCGCTGTCATCCTGAACGAAGCGTAGCGGAGTCGAAGGATCTGCGGTTGTTCTTTCTTCTTCCCTGTTGCAACACAATAGGGCCGGATCAATAAGCACGGTGTGCCGCCGGAGAGAGTCAGAGGGCCGGAGCAACGAGGGCTTTGTCGTGATCCTTGTTCGCTGAAGAAACGAGAAGAGGCGGGCGAGGTGCGCGGGCTTGCTTAACTCGGTGCACCTTTTTACTCGAGGCAAGTACATCGGTTTTGCTACTATCGAAGTGCGCGATCTGCATGCTCGGATTCTTCCGGACCTCCTTCTCCAGACAAGTTGCGGGAACGACGCCGGATCTCGAATCCGGAGCAGCCAAATGGGGAGAGGGCATGAATCGGATGTTTGGGTCGGCTGCGGCCGTGGCCTTGGTGTTTGCCGCAGGAGTTGGTTTGGCCGGCACAGTTGCAGCCAGGCGAAGCGAAAATGGAGGTCCGGCCGCAAAAGTAACTTCCGAGCCCGCCGCTGCACTATCGAAACCGGCTCCAGCGGATGCGCCCGATGCATCGGCCAAGCCGTCTCTCACCATCGATGTACCGGTGAACGGCGCCATCTATCCTCCCGACATCATTCCGCCGCAATTTGCCTGGCGCGACAGCAACCCCGCCGTAACCGTCTGGCGCATCCAGGTGGTTTTCGGCGAACATGCGCGTGCCATCTCCGCCTGGTCCAACGGCGAGAAGATGCAGGTGGGCGAACTCGACACCAGTCTCACGGGCTATGTGCCGCCGGAACTGACTCCGGAGCAGGCCGCGTCGCACACCTGGCGGCCCGACCCGAAGACCTGGGAAGAGATCAAGAAACACTCCGTCGAAGAGCCGGCAACAGTGATCGTCAGCGGCTATGCGAGCCAGAAGGACCACCAGCCTCTGTCGAGTTCACAGGCCAGTGTGCGCACTTCAAGGGACCCGGTCAGTGCGCCGCTCTTTTATCGCGATGTGCCGTTGATCCCGCCGCCTCCGGAGACCGAGCAGCGCGGAGTCATCAAGCCCCTGCCGGATTCGGTGCTTCCGAAAATCAAGTGGCGCCTGCGCTCCATCTCTGAGACGCAGAGCAAGACGGTGATGGAGGGGCTGCCCACCTGCGCCAACTGCCACTCCTTCTCCCGCGACGGCAAGACGCTGGGAATCGACGTGGACGGACCCGCCAACGACAAAGGGCTTTTCGCGCTCATCCCCATCAAGAAGCAGAGCGCCATCAGCAACGACTACGTGATTCATTGGAGCGCGTTCAGCGAAGAGCGGGCGCAGAAGCGCTTCGGCTTCATGAGCCAGGTGTCACCCGATGGCAAATATGTGGTCAACTCCATCGAAGTGCCGCATGCGCACAGTATGCGCGTGGTGGACCGCCTCTACAACGGCTTCTACTCCAACTACGGTTTCGGCCAGGTCTTCTACCCCACCCGCGGCGTGTTGGGCTGGTATAGCAAGGAGAGCGGAAAACTGCAGCCGCTGCTGGGCGCGGACGATCCCAACTTCGTGCAGACCAGCGCTTTCTGGAGCCCGGATGGCAAGTGGCTGGTCTACTCCCGCGCCGCAGCCCGCGATCCCTATCCGGCCGGTTACAAAAAGTCCACGTACGCCAACGATCCCAACGAGACGCAGATTCAATACGATCTCTACCGGATTCCCTTCAATGACGGCAAGGGCGGCACGGCAGAAAAGGTGGTCGGCGCTTCGGAGAATGGGATGAGCAACAACTTTCCCAAGGTTTCGCCCGACGGCAAGTGGATTGTCTTTGTGGAATGCAAGAACGGGCTGCTGATGCGTCCCGACAGTAAGTTGTATATCGTCCCCTTTGAAGGCGGCGTGGCGCGTCCTCTGGAATCGAATCTGCCGGTGATGAACTCGTGGCACACTTGGTCGCCCAACGGGCGCTGGCTCGCGTTTTCGTCGAAGAGTCCTTCGCTCTATACCCACCTTTACCTGACGCACATCGACGAGCAGGGGCACGCCAGTCCGCCCGTGGTGGTGGAAAATGCCACAGCCTCCAATCGCGCCGTCAACATTCCGGAGTTCGTCAACTTCTCCATCGGCGACCTGGACCACATCGAGACGCCCGCCGTGGATTTCTACAAGGACTTCGACGCCGCGCAGCAACTCTCTGACACGCATAAGTATGCCGAAGCGGTTCCGGCCTGGAAGCTGGCACTTGAGAAGGATCCTGAAGATCCGCGCACGCATAACAATCTGGGAGTAGCCCTGGCGGCCACGGGCAAGACCAGCGAAGCGATCGAGGAGTACAAAAAGTCGCTCACGCTGAACGGAGACAGCTCGCAGACCCACAACAACTTGGGCAGCGCCTTGGCTGAAGCCGGCAAGACGGAAGATGCGTTCGCCGAATTTCAGAAGGCGATCGAGCTGAACCCCGACAACGGCTCGGCGCACGTCAACCTGGGCCACATGCTCGAAGAGATGGGCGGGCATCGCCAGGAAGCCATTGCGGAGTTGACCAAGGGAATCGAGCTGGCGCCCAAATCTTACGACGGCCACAACATCTACGGCGTGATCCTGGCGCGCATGGGCAAGCTGGACGAGGCCATCGCGGAAATGCAGAAGGCCGTCGAGCTGTCTCCGCAGTCGGCGGAATGCCGTTACAACCTGGGGCGTGCGCTGGCGGCCAGCAACCGGTTCACCGACGCCATGCCGCAGTTCCAGGAGGCGGCCAACCTGACCCGCAGGCAAGAGCCGGCGATCCTGCAAATGCTCGCGGCCATGTACTCGGAGTTAGGCGAGTATCCGCAGGCAGTAACAACTGCCGAGGAGGCTCTGAAGCTCGCGATCCAGCAGCAAAACGACGCGCTGGCCACGGCCCTCAAAGGAAACCTGGCGCGCTACCAGCACCAGGCCGGAATGAACCCAGAACCCGGTGGCGCGATCAAGCGGTAGGTCTTCTGGAGCAGCCCGACTCGCTACGATGAGTTACGGCAGGAATGAACCACCGCCAACTCGCTAACTCGCGATTTCCGCGAAGTGGAAGCTAACTTGCTGATTTTGTTCATAGGGAGCCGAAGTCTGCGCCTTCCTTCGGCAGAGGTGCGACCTTTCGTGGAGATTGGAGCACCGGGCGGGAATTGAACCCGCGTATACAGGTTTTGCAGACCTGCGCGTTAGCCGCTTCGCCACCGGTGCCGAAAAAACAGAAATCAGAGATTAGGGATCAGTACGCGCTGAACCCTAATCTTGCAACATTCAACTCAAAAAACAAAACCCACCGCGCCTCTTGGCGGGTGGGTCATAGGAAGATTCCTAATCTCGGAGTCTAGCCCAGAGTACACACCCGCGCGACGCAGCCCTGACAGCTACATCCAAGACACATCGCGGGAGTGAACAAATAGGCCATCGATTCCTTTTGCCTGCCGGACGGCATCGTGAAGCCACTGTCCAGCGGGTATTCGTAGGTTAGTGCGCCGTCCGCCGCGTGTCAAGCCGCAGGCGAGAAACTTGGGGTTCAAAACAACGCTTGTGTCGATCGCAACTTACTCGCCAACTCCGTCCTAACAGAGCTTTGTCGTCCGTAACGCATGAGATTCGCCTTATTACCTTTTGATCGCGTGACCCTCTTTGGGGGATTGCGCGCCGGCGGCTTTTGGGCCATTGTGGAGGAGAGTTGATCCGAGAGAAGGAATCTTCCACGCTATGAGAGCCGCCGCACAGCCCCTCAGCATCGTCCTCCTGATCTTCGCGATGGGAGTTCCGGCAGTTGCCCAAAACTCCTCGCCCACAGCGGGGGAATTCCAGGATCGGCTCCAGCCGTCTGCTTCTGCGCCTTACGCGATGCCGTATCATTCCGCGCCGTTCAGCGTTACGCCCGCCGTTCAATTGCTGCGCGATTTCAACGGCTCCAACGTGAAGTTCGATGTGAGCGAACTCATGGACATGCTGCGGGATCGCAGGCACGAGGGATGGGTTCTGGCGGCGTATCCTGACCCGAAAACTCACCGGCCTTTGATTGGAGCCGGAGTCAGTCTCGATCTGCCGGCCAGGGAGCACCTGCAGCGCGATCCCCTCAATCCTCATCCGTTCCTTGAGCCCTCTTCGGCCGAGCTTTGGCAGGCTGCGGGACTGGATCCCGCGCGGTTAGAGCGGATACTGGCGCAGTTCAGCGCGCGCCCCGCGGTGCCGACCAGAGGAAGACATCGGGCCAGGATCATCCGGACACTGGAGCCCGAGATCACCGACGAAGAGGCGACGCAGCTGCTGCGTATCTCGGTGATTCAAGCCATCTACAACGCCCAGGCCTATTGCCGCGGTTTCGACCGGCTGACAGCCTCCCAGCAGATGGCGATGAGCCAGCTCGTCTACCAGATGGGCGTCAACCTTGAGGAATTCAGCCAGTTTCTCCAACTGATCAACAGCGGTTACGGCACAGGTTCCACGCCTGCCGACTCCCTCGGCCAGGATTTCGCCGCGACCGATGTGGGTTACTGGGAGACCGTGCAGCAATCGCTCATTCACAGCCAATGGGCCCGGCTCTATCGCACCCGCGCGGTCTCGGTGATTGCTATGCTCGACCCGGCGTATCCCGAGAGCCCTCAGGCGGCCGAACGCCGGGTCAGCGCGACGCTTCGTCCTGCGGTCGTGCAGCGTCGCCGGGGCCGGACCGCGAGCCCCCGCGAACTCGCTTCAGCCAGTGGAAGCCGCGGCCGTGCAACCCATGGAAAGAAAGCTCGCGGACGGTCTAGACAGCCGGCCTGAGGCTCGTCTTCCCGATGGATTCTTTCCGTTCCGCTGCGGCTTCTTTGCCGCGCAGCGCCAGGCCGTAGGCGACCGACGTAAACTCGTTCCCGCTGCTGATGCGATCCTTGCCAAACCGGGTTGCGAAGATGCGCCGCACCGCGGGCACAAACGAACTGCCTCCGGTCAGGAAGACGCGGTCCACCTGGCGCGGGTCGACGCCGGAAGTCTCCAGGAGCGAATCGATGCACTGCTCAATGGCGTGCAACTCCTCCGCGATCCAGGCCTCGAATTCGCGGCGCGAAACATCGATGCACAGATCCATGGTGCCGTCGCGAAAGCGGAACTCCGCTGTCTGGCTCGACGACAGCTTGAACTTCACCTGCTGGACCGCCTGGTGCAGTTGAAAGCCGAGGTCCTCGTCGATCAACGCGATGAGAGCCTCAATCTTTTCCGGCTCCAGCGCACGTAGGCGTGCGCTCTTCAAAATCTCTCGCACGTTGTTGGTGCGCAAAAACGAAAGATGATGCCAGTGCTCGAGTTTGGCATAAATCCAGGCCGGGACTGCGGGCAGCAGCTTGTTCAGCGAGCGCGCTTCGGAGTCTGACCCCAGCGCGGGCGAAACCAGCTTGCGCACAATGCGCGCATCGAACGCATCGCCGGCCAGTCCCACGCCGCTGTTGCCCAATAGATCCTCCGGGGTTCGTCCGCGGCGGCGCACCCCAGGGCCCACACGCAGCAGGGAGAAGTCACTGGTTCCGCCACCAAAATCGCCAATGAGAATCAGTTCGTCGCGATCCAGCGTGGATTCGTAGGCGTAGGCCGCGGCGATGGGTTCCAGTTCAAAATCCACATCTTCGAACCCGGCTTGCAGGAACGACTCGCGCAACCGGGAGACGGCAAAGTCATCGTCCTCCTTCGTCTCGGCGCCCACAAAGTGCACCGGCCGCCCCACCATGGCGGAGCGAATCGGCCTTCCCAGTTGCGCCTCCGCGGATTTGCGCAGGTCCTTGAGCATGCGGGAGATCAGGTCTTCCAGCTTGTGGCGGCGGCCAAAAACCTCCGTGCCCGTGAGCATGCGGCTGGGCAGGTGCGACTTGAGCGACTGGATGAGCCGCCCCTTCTCATCCGCGTCAAGATAGTGCTCGATGGCGGCGGGGCCGGTCAGCGACTGAATCCGCCTGGCTCCGGTTGCCGATTTCATTTGCTCCAGGTAAAGGACCGAGCGAAAGGAGGGCGTCTCCGCTTCGCCAAAGGGAAACGTGACCAGCTTGACCCGCGCATCTCCTGTTGCCAGTGCTACGGAGCTGTTGGTGGTCCCGAAATCAATCCCAACTGCATCCGTGGGGTCTGTTGTCATCTGCATTCTCTCTATTATTTCGCATTCCGAAATAGGACGAAGACGCTCTGTCTCATTCCCGGCAGCCGGTCCTCGCCCGCTCGTCGGCAAGAGCGTTTGTTTTCTGCAATGCCGGCCTTCCGCAGACAGCCCGGCCGTTTCATAATCGACGTATGCAGACGACTCCAGGACCCAATCCTCTGGAACTTGAATACTTCATCGTCGATGTCTTCACCGGTTCCGCACTGGCCGGCAATCCTCTGGCTGTGGTGATGAACACGGCCGGGTTGAGCACCGAGCGGATGCAGGCCATCGCGTGCGAGTTCAATCTTTCCGAGACCACGTTCATCGAGCGCCGCGAGGCGGCCCTGGAACGCGCCGAGGGGGTGCGCGTGCGCATTTTCACCACCCTGGAGGAGCTGAACTTCGCCGGCCATCCCACCCTGGGAACGGCCAGTGTCCTGCGCATGCAGGCGCCGAAGAGCTTCGAGGGAGACACGGTGACGCTCAAGCTGAACGTGGGCCCGGTTCCGGTTCGGTTTGAAGCGCAGCCTTCCGGCTCGGCGAGTCTGCGCGGCGAGATGACGCAGCGCGATCCCGAGTTCGGCGCGGAGCTGAATTCGGGTGAGGTGGCGCGCCTGATCGGGCTTTCCGACGACGACATGGACCCGCGCTGCCCGCCGCAGATCGTCTCCACGGGCACTGCCTTCGCCATCGTGCTGCTGCGCACTGTAGGGGCTCTGGAGCGGCTCCAGGTGAGGCAGCAGGAGTCCACGGCATGGCTCAGGGAACGCGGTGCGCGCTGGTTCTATGCGATGGCGCCGACCGGCACTCCTGACCCCGCGTACCGCGCCCGCATGCAGTTTTACGGTGGAGAAGACCCGGCCACGGGTTCAGCGGCCGGATGCGCCATCGCCTACCTGGTGGGCTGCGGCGTCGTCGCTTCCGGGGAGCGCATCCACGTTCGCCAGGGCGTGGAGATGGGCCGGCCCAGCGATCTTTTCCTTTCCGCGCAAGCAAATTCGGCCAGGGTCACGGATGTACGCGTCGGCGGCAGCACCGTTCTTGTGGCAAAAGGACGGCTTTTCCTGCCGTGATGCACACGCTTTCAACAGGCTTTCCTCCGCGCAAGTGCTGGCCTGTATTGAATCTGGACACGTTATCCTTGTTTCACCCTGTTTTTCACACTTCGTTTTCGCCTTTTATTCCCTCTTTCCCCCGCAGCCAAAGCCCCGTACTCTTGGAATTCGTTGATCGAACTTAACCGGCGATCTTGCCGGTCTTTAAGCAGTTCTTCAAGTCATGTGCGCGTTCTCACTCCGTGCAAAGCGGCATCAGCTTCCACTCCGACGGCCTAACCAGCCGCTGGGGCCCGGTTCAGGAAGTAGCCGTTCCACGGTTCTGGTTTCGGTGCACGACAACTGAAGAGCCGTTGTACCCCCAGGTTTCAACCACAATCCGACCGCGAACGAAGCCTACCACCTGTGTTTCGAAGGCCGGTTGCCAAATGGCACGATCGTCACGCCCGCCAGGGCGCGCTGGTCCCGCCAGGCAACTTGTTGGCATCACCTACCAGGCGACGGCGGACTCGTTTCCGGGAACCGAGCCTTGGAACATCTCACGCGAACCCGCCCCTTGAGCGGGCGCAGGTGGAGTGTTCTCTGGCGACGAAAACAAAATTGCACGAAGGAGCAAAGACCCAAGCCATGCGGCCCAAGAAAATCATTCTCTGCGTAGACGATAACGAACAGGAACTCTCCGTACTCAAGTTCATGCTGGCAACCAATGGTTACCGGGTGGTTTCTGCCACCAACGGACAGGAGGCAATCGGCATTTTTGCCGAGACCCCGGTGGACCTGGTGCTGGCCGACTACTCCATGCCGCAGATGAATGGGAGCCAGATGATTGACCGGCTCAAGGCGCTCGCATCGCACATCCCCATGATCCTGCTCGGCGATCCGCAGCGGATGAGCGGCGAAATGCATGCCGCCGACGCCTTGCTGGCCAAGAAGAACTGCTGCCCGCAGGAACTGCTGGAACGCATCAAGGTGATGAGCGCCCGCAAGCGCGGACCCCGCAAGGGCATGCAGCGCGTGCTGGCTCCGGCGGTCGAGCTGGCCGTCGCCTCATAAGCGCAGGTCAGAGTGCTCAGGACGGAAAGAGGTTGTCAGAGGATGAGGGCAGCGAAACCAGGCGGGTGCGGCGACGCGGTGGCCGTGGTTGCGGATCGGGCGCAGACAGTAGCCCGGCAATCTCGCGGAGCTCAGCCCGGGCGCGATCGATGGCGCTGGACAGATCCTGCGTGTGCGAGGTGGGTTCGTCGCCAGCGAGCGGCAAACGAGGCTGGGCATCCCCGCTGCGCCGCCCGTGGACTTGCTCGATCACCTGCCGGGCCCCGGAAAGCGTGTAGCCCTTGCCGTGGACCAGCTGCTTGATCTCCAGCGCCAGTTCCACGTCGCGGCGCCGATAAAGCCGTTGACCGGTTCCGCTTTTGTTGGGTTTCAGTTGTGGAAATTGTGACTCCCAAAACCGCAGAACATACGTCTCGACTTCACAGATGCGGGCAACGTCACCAATCTTGAAATAGAGGCGGTCGGGAATCGCGGGCGAATCAACAGCGCGCTTTTGGGAAAGTGGCATGGCCCTCGCAAGGTCGAGCGGGACTCCGCAATCGATCGAGTAAACCTGCTCTGAACGCAGTATAGGCCACAATTTGCACAGGTTGTGAAGCAAAATCTAGGAACGATGATTACTTTTTTGTAACACTTTCAGGAGGCCACAGGCCCGGACTGGCGAAGAGCCGATCCGGGCCTTGGTTCGTTCAGGCCTGTTCGGGGCGGGTGATGGGCGCGCGCGCCGGGGAATGATGCGGTGCTGCGCGCAGATACTGCTCCGGCCAACTGGCTGCTTCGCTGAAGCCGGCGGCTGCGTGCAGAGGCCAGTACGGGTCGCGCAACAGTTCCCGCCCCATCAGAACCAGGTCGGCCTCGCCCTGTTCCACAATGGCATCTGCCTGGGTTGAGTCGCTGATCAGGCCTACGGCCGCCGTGGGGATGAGCGCTTCACGGCGGATTTGCGCAGCAAAGCCCACCTGAAATCCGGGGCCGACTGGGATTTGCGCGTTGGGAACCATCCCGCCAGAAGAAACGTCGATCAGGTCGGCTCCGTGCTCGCTCAGACTTCGGCTCAGCAGAATCGACTCCTCGGGCGACCAGCCGCCCTCTGCCCAGTCGGTGGCGGAGATGCGGACAAAGAGCGGCAGATGCGCCGGCCACACGGCGCGGACGGCATCCACCACCTGAAGCACAAGCCGGGTGCGATTCTCAAGGCTGCCTCCATAGGCGTCAGTGCGGTGGTTGGCCAGTGGCGAGAGGAACTGGTGCAGCAGGTAACCGTGGGCGGCGTGAATCTCCACCAGGTCGAAGCCCGCCTTCAGGGCCCGGAGTGCGGCCTGCCGGAACGCCTCGATCACCGCGTCGATGCCGGCCTGATCGAGCGCCGCGGGCACTGCATAAAGAGGCGAGAAAGCCAGCGCGCTGGGAGCCACCGGCTGCCAACCGCCCTCTGCGGGCGACAGGAGCTTTTCTCCCTTGAAGGGTACGGACATGGAGCCTTTGCGCCCGGCGTGCGCCAGTTGAATGCCTGCCACTGTGCCTTGCGAGTGGAGGAACCGGACAATCCGCTCCAGTCCGGGAATGTGTTCGTCCTTCCAGATGCCCAGATCGCCGGAAGAGATGCGGCCCTCCGGAACCACTGCGGAAGCTTCCAGAATCACCAGGCCCGCGCCGCCTTGGGCGCGGCTGCCCAGATGAACCAGGTGCCAGTCCGTGGCGAAGCCGTCCTGAGAGGAGTACTGGCACATGGGCGATACGCCGATGCGGTTGGGAAAGGTGACCGAACGGAGTTGGAAGGGAGAAAGAAGTGCGTGGCTCATATCTGACTGATGCCAGGAAAAGGGAAGCGATTCACAGCGGGCCGCTCGGGGGAACGCTCTCGCGGTATGTGGGGCTCGGAAAAGAGAGCCCCGCATACCGCAAGGATGTCAGGTTATTGGCCGCCCTTTGCCGCCGGCGCTACCGTCAGAACCAGTTGCTCCTTGTCGGTTGCGGCGATCTTCTGATAGAAGTCGCGGAGGTTCAGGTAGTCGTCGGGCTTGAGAAACGTGAAGGCCCGCGACAGGGTGCGCGCCACCGTGACCTGGCCGGGTTCCACCGTGGTTTTGGTCTTGAATCCTGCGCGGCCGGTCCACGGAATGTTGGCGTCCTCCGGCGCGCCTTCCATTGCGAGTCCGGAGGGCAGGTGATAGACCACCTGGTCGGTGACCTGCTCGCCGTAGTGCATGTCCACAAACTCCTGCCGCTTCTGCTGGTTCACAAACGGACGGCTTCCGCGAGTCTCGAAAAAGAAGCCGGGGAGCAGGATCCGCTTGCTGGTGACCGTACCCAGCGTTCCCTCCACCTTGACGATGGCCATCAGGTTCGCGTCCGGCTCAGTCAGCGCCAGAAAGTGATCGACATGCGCTTCGACACCATCGGGAACGATGGATTCAAGCCACTGATCGAACTGTTTCTTCACCTCGGTCTCGTCGTTCTCCAGTGCGGTTTGCCGCCAGCGCAGGGCCTCCTGGCCGTCCATCACCAGGCGGATTCCGCCGCTGACGCCGCCGTGTTCGTCAATGGTCAAATCGCCAAAGCGTGACGTGCTGTTGGCGCTGTAGACCTGCAAGGGAGAGTTGGCTACGCCGCGTCCATCCGGGCTCTGACGGATGCCGCCGCTGCCGGAGTGCCTCCAGTGCAGCGTCTGGAACGGACACATCTTTTCGCCGGGGTCGAGGTAGATCTCCTTGCCGCCCGTGCTCAGAATCACCAGAGTGTTGTCGAACTGTCCGATCTCCAGGTAAGACCCGTCGAAGACGGCCCGCTCGCGATCGACCACCTTCATCGCGTACGCGGTAAGCCCGGCCGAGCGCAGCATGGCCAGATAAAGCAGCGCGATATCTTCGCTGGAACCGCTCTTCTGCGTCCATGTATCTTCGGCGCGCCTGGCCGCCTTCAGGTTCAACTGCTTCAACTCGGAAGCGCCTTTCGCACGGGAAAAGTCCGTGTTATCCAGAGCCTGCACGGCCGTATACAGCTTTCTGGCTTTGTCCGGTTCGCTATCGCCGGGCGAAACCAGGCCGGAAACGGCCTCGCGCAGAGCCTTGGAAGGTTCGGCGAAGTGGTCCACTTCCTGTGACCAGCGCTTGCCCTCGCTGACCCAGAAATCTTTGGGATCGAAAGAGCTCTTGTAGTAGAAAAGCACTTTGTAAAGAAAGCTGTAGAGAGGCGGCATGTAAGCTTCGTCGGGGATGGGCGGAATATCCGTCATATCCAGGCTGTAATGCCCGCGAACATCGACATTCACCTTAACGCCCTCCGGGAGTTTTGGCCACCAGATCAGGGAATGAATGACGTTTCCGCGCCCATCGAGCAAAGGGATGCCGGTCGCATTCTGGACGCCGGGCATGAACTGCTTGTAAGGCGTGAATGTGTAGTGCGCCTTATGGATAAAGTAAGGCCGCTGTATCTCCCAATAGGGAGAGGAATAGGTATTGTCGTCGTAGCGAATCTGGTAGTGGTATTCCAGGATGCTGCCCACTTCCACGCTGGGCAGGGTAAAGACCTTGCGCCCGAACTGGCGGTCTCCGCTCTTTGAGACCATCAGGTCCTCGGGCTTTCCTTCCAGGGGAATCACGGTTCCGTCCGCATGGATGGTGCGGCCCGCGATGTTGGTGATCTTGGTGTTGCCGCGCAGGTAGGGAAGCTGAATCGTGGCCAGTTCTTTACCCTTCTCCTGCAGCACCTTGATGCGCGCGTAAATGCCCTGGTAGTGAAGCGGATCGTTGTCATCCTCCTCGAAGCTGAGATAGACAGCCGCGGCTCCGGGCGACTTGGGGTCGTCCGTCATCTTCAATTCTTCGGGAGTGGGCTGTTGAAACTGGGCGTGAACCAGGGTGGGGGCCACGAGGGCCAGAATCACCAATACGCTGCAAGCAAATCCGGAACGGGAAACCATCAGTTGCCTTTCGGTTGTGAAGATATGCTGAGCACGAGCTGCTGCTGGTCCGCCGCGGCGGCTTTCTGATAAAAGTCGCGCAGGTCCTTGTACTCTGTGGCGTCCAGGACGGTGAACGTGCGGGCCAGCGTGTGGGTAAGAGTCACATCGCTTCCGGTGGCTGCTGCCTTGGTCTGCAGCACCGCGTGGCCAGCCCAGGGAATCGACGCCGGCTGGGGCAAGGACTCCACGGCGTAACCGGGAGGCAGGTGATAGAGGACGCCATCCTTGGTCTGCGCCGCATAGTGCATGTCCACCGGCATCTGGCGATTGGGCTGTTCAATGAAAGTCCTGTCGCTGGAACTGACGAAGAACGACGCCGGCAGCAGCAGCCTTTTGGCGGTTGCGGAGCCGGGAGCGCCGGAGACCGTGGCGTAAGCGGTCAGCTCCTGCTTTGGATCGTCCAGATTCGCGAAGCGCAGCAGATGCGCCTCGACGCCTGGGGGAAGCTGCCGGGCCATCCATTCTTCAAACTCGTGCTTCACGGCTCCCTCATCGCGTTCGAGTGCACGTTGCCGCCACGCCAGCGCGTCCTGGCCGGTGATGCCAAATTGAAGCTTGCCCGTGACCGCTCCGCCGGGGCTCAACGTGAGGTCGGCGCGGCGCGTAACCGCGTTGGCAGAGTACGGCAGCAGGGGCGTCACCCAGGGCTCAATGCCAATGTCTGACTGGCGAATGCCGCCGGCGCCGGAGTGCGTCCAGTGCACCGTCTCAAACGGACACATTTTCTCCGCCGGATCCAGGACAATCTCTTTGCCGCCGCTCGCAAGGATAATGACCAGGTCGTTCAATTGATTGAAGTTGAGATAGTTCTCATTGAAGAAGCCGCGATTGCGGTCGACCACCTTCATGGGATAGGCCTTCAGTCCGGCGCCGCGCAGCAGGGCCAGATAGAGCAACGCGATGTCTTCGCCGCTGCCGCTCTTGTGGGTCCATGTGTCCTCGGCGTGCTTGGCGGGCCGATAGCCTTGCTGCCTCAGTTCGGCATCGCTCTTCCGCCGCGAAAAGTTGGTGTTGTCCAGAGCCTGCACCGCGGCGTAGAGCTTGCGAGCCGTGTCGATTTCGCTATCGCCGGGCGCCACCAGTCCTGCGGCGGCGTTGCGGATGGCCTCGTTGGCCGCGGCGAAGCGGTCCACATCTTTCAGCCAGTAGCTGCCCTCGCTGTTCCAGTACGCGCTGACCGAAGTGACTGCGCTGAAATAGAACCTGACCTCGTAGCGCTGGCTTTCGAGCGGCGGCATCCACTGCTCACGGGGCAGTGGGGGAATGTCAGTGAGCTCGAGGACGAATCGCTTGGACGCGTCGGGTGCCAGTGACTTTCCACCCGGCAGATGGACGTACCACATAAGGTCGTTCTCACGGTTGCCGTGGGCATCGAACATCGCCGGGCCGAAGTCCGTGCCAGGATTGTTATCGAGCAGCCCCGGGAAGGGAACGAACAGGTAACGCGCCTTGCGGACCGGATAGCGTGCCTGGATTTCCCAATAAGGCTCTGACCATCGATTCTCGCCGTAGCGCCCCTGATAGTAGTACTCCAGTATGCTACCCACCTCGACGCTGGGCAGCGTGAAGACCACTTCGTGAATCTCCGCCTGGCCGGCCTTCACGCGCATCAGGTCCTCGGGCTTCACCTCGAGCGGAATCACCGTACCATCGGCATGGATGGTCCGGCCCGAGATGGCCTCGATTTTCATATTGCCCCGGAAGTAGCCGAGATTGACGGTCGCCAGCTCCTTCGCGGATTCCTTGAGGATCTTGATGCGCACATGCTCGCTGGTGTAGTGGTGCGTATCGTCTGTCTTGGCTTCGCGATAGAGATAGACCGCTGCGGCATCGGGATACGCGGGGTCGGCGGTCATGCTGAGTTCTTCCGGCGTCGGTTGTTGGAACTGCGCCAGCAGAACGGTCGAAGAAACCAAGGCAGGAAGCAGGATCAGAGTGCGCAGAGCGATCGTGAGCCGCATGAATTTGTCCTTTACTTGGGAACGGCTAGAAGTGTACCGCAAAAGGTCAAAATCGAGTGCGAACATTCGACCCCGCCAGAAGATACCCGGGCAGGGTAAACTGGTGCGGTTGGAAAAGCGTCGGGAGGGGAAAGTTCAGTGATAAATCGCTTTCGCTTTTTTGGAATCTGTTTGTTGGCGTGGATGGCAATTTGTGCGGCGCCGGGTGCTTTGGCGCAGTGGAATCCGCCCAATCCCGTGGTGAGTTTTGAAAAGCGCGCCGACGGCCTTGAAGTCCGTCAGAAAGACGGCGTCCTGCGGTTCGAGGTCAAATCGGCCGAGGTGCTGCATGTCACGTATTCGCCGCTGGCGAACGCGGCCCCGGAGCGCCCTTCCGACAATGTGGTGATCAAGAAGGATTGGCCCGGTGCGCCGTTTGAGGTCACCTCGGATGACCGCGCGATCACGCTTTCGACCGCGAAGCTCAAGGTCGTCATCGAGCGCGAGGACGGGGCCATTCATTACCTCAGCACTGAAGGCTCCACCGGCGCCGGAGCCACTGGACCGGGAACGACCGGGGGAGGCATGCGCGGCAAGCTTCTGACCACGGACAGTTACCGCTCCCTCCGGCCCGTCGAAGTGAACGGCGAAAAGACATTCCATGCCGAGGTGTTTTTAGGAATTTACGGCTCACACGAAGGCTTCTACGGCCTCGGGCAGCATCAGGCCGGCGTCTGGAACTATCGCGGCGAAACGGTGGATTTGTCGCAGGAAAACACCAATATCGCGGTCCCCTTGCTTGTCTCCACCAACGGCTACGGCATCTTCTGGAACAACCCCTCGCGCAGCCGCGTGAATAACCGCTTTGTCCACATGTTCTATCTGAGCGCCGAAGTTGCCGACCGGGTGGATTATTACTTCATCCTCGGCCCGGAGCCGGACCAGATCATTGGCCACTATCGCGAACTCACCGGCGAGGTTCCGCTCTTCGGCCGCTGGGCCTACGGCTTCTGGCAGTGCAAGAACAAGTACGAGTCGCAGCAGGAACTGGAGACCGTGGCGGCCAAATATCGCGCCCAGCACATCCCCGTGGACAACATCGTGCAGGACTGGTTCTGGTGGAACACCATGGGCGAGATGAAGTGGAACGCGCATTATCCCGATCCGCAGAGCCTCATTGACACGCTCCACAAGGAACACTTCCACCTGATGGTTTCCATCTGGCCTTACTTCCGGCCGGGCAGCCCGGTCTACGACCAGTTCGACAAAAACGGCTGGTTCATTGCCAAGACCAGGACCGCCGGCTTCCATCCCTTGAGTCAGGCGCTCTATGACGCAACCAACCCGGAAGCGCGCAAGCAGTATTGGGAGAATGCCAACACGGCGCTCTTCCAGAAAGGTGTAGATGCGTGGTGGCTTGATACCGACGAGCCCGAGACCGAGGGCCGCGAAGACAATATCCTCACCACCAACCAGCTCCATTTGGGTTCGGGAGCTCGCTACGCAAACATCTATCCGGTCTTTCACTCCGGTGGCGTTTCGGACGGTCAGCGCGCGGCTTCGGACGAGAAGCGCGTCTTCATCCTCTCCCGCTCAGCTTATGCAGGTTCGCAGCGCTATGGCGTAACCGCGTGGTCCGGCGACGTTCTCAGCGACTGGCTCACCTTCCAGCGCCAGATCCCGGCCGGCCTCAACTACTCCATCTCCGGCATGCCCTACTGGACCACCGACATTGGCGGCTTCATCTCCGGCGGCGACCTGAACGATCCCAAGTTCCGCGAGTTGTTCGTGCGCTGGTTCCAGTTCGGCACCTTCTCGCCCATCTTCCGCGTCCATGGAACCCGCAATCCCAGCGAGAACGAGCTCTGGTCGTATGGCCCGGAAGCCCAGAGAATCCTGGTGGACTACGACACGCTGCGCTATCGCCTGATGCCTTACATCTATTCGGAAGCCTGGCAGGTCACCAGCCAGCACGGAACCCTGATGCGGCCCCTGGTGATGGATTGGCGCGACGATGTTTCAGCGCAGAACACCGGCGACGAGTATCTCTTTGGCCCGGCAATCCTGGTCAGCCCGGTCACCACACCGGAGGCAACCACCAAGACCGTCTACCTGCCCAAGGCTACCTGGTACGACTTCTGGACCGGTGACAAGGTCGAGGGCGGAAAGCGCATCCAGGCCGACGCGCCCCTGAGCAAGCTGCCCTTGTTTGTGCGCGCCGGATCCATCGTTCCCATGGGCCCAACAATGGAGTGGGCCACCGAAAAGCCCGCCGACCCCATCGAGCTGCGCGTGTATCCCGGCGCGGACGGCAACTTCACCCTCTATGAGGACGAGAACGACAGCTACCGCTATGAGAAAGGCGTCCACGCAACCATTCCGATGCACTGGGACGATTCAGCCCGGACTCTGACTCTGGGGACACGCGAAGGCAGCTTCCCCGGAATGCTCGCCCAGCGCACCTTCCATGTGGTTCTAGTGGGCAAGGATCGCGGCGTGGGCATTCCCGAAGGCGCGGCCGTAACTTCGGTGGCCTACATAGGAGAAAAGCTTTCCGTCCGGCCCTGAAGTTTCGGCTCTGGAAAACAAAGTCTTCCTCGCGAGCAGACTTTTTGCAGATCATTTTCCCCGCCTGACGCACAATCAAGATAAGGCGGGGGATCCAGGTGCAGGGAGAAGTGAAGACAACCACAGAAGATGGCTGTCCGAGGTTTCGAGAAAAGGGAAAACGACCACAGAAGATGGTTACCCCAGGCGTCAGGAAAGGTGAAGACAACCACTGAAGATGGATGCCCCAGGTGCCTCGCAATTGGGAATCTGGGAGACCACAAACCATGGCCTTGGAAAGCTCAAAAGATTTACCCCGTGATCATTGTGTGCACACTCAAGAAAAGCGGCTCCAGATGTCAGGGATTTGGCCGGTCCATACCCCCCTCCGAAAGGGGGTACCCCGCTGGGGTGCAGATTCACTTTTTCTTCGCTTTCTGTTTAGTAAATTACTCAAACAAAATGCTTTACTAGAACGAAACAGAAAGATTTGCACAGGCAAAACGCCCCAAAAACAGCGTTTTTGGGCCAAAATGAGGCCAAAAACGAGGAAAAATGGCCTGAAAATGGATCAAAATCGAGCTTTTTTGACGTTTTTTGGCCTGTTTTTTAGGGCAAACCAAGCCGAAACTCTTCCCCTCGGCGAACCCGAAGGGAAGGTGTGGAGCATCAGCCCAGAATGGCGTTGTCGATCAGCCGCGTCGCTCCCACGAACGCCGCAACGGCGAAAAGCGAACCCGGAGCCGCAGTCTCGACCGCTTCGAGAGTCGCCCAATTCACCATCTCGATGTAGTCCAAGCGGATCGTAGGCTCGGCGGCGAAGACTTGGCGGGCCGCTTCAATCAGCGCGCTCGAGCGTCGCTCTCCACTGGCTACCAACGCTTCCACCCTGCGAATCGCCTGGCTGAGGGTCAGGGCTTGTACGCGCTCGGCGGCGCTCAGATAGCTATTGCGCGAGCTCAGGGCCAGTCCGTCTTTTTCGCGAACGATGGGGCAAACCACGATCTCCGCCGCCAGGCGAAGATCCGTAACCATGCGCCGCAGCACCGCGACCTGGGCGGCATCCTTCTGGCCGAAGAAGGCGCGGTCCGGCTCGGCGGCAATCAGCAGCTTGGAAACCACAGTAGAGACGCCGCGAAAATGCCCAGGCCGCGAGGCTCCATCGAGACGGCTGCTCAGCCCTTCCACTTCAACGAAAGTAGCCGCGCCCGCAGGGTAAAGTTCTTCAACCGCCGGAGCAAAAACCACGGAGGCGCCATTCGATTCCGCCAGAGCGCAGTCGGCCTCCAGCGTGCGTGGATAAACGGCGTAATCCTCGTTCGGCCCGAACTGCGTGGGGTTGACGAAGACGCTCACGGCCACAGCACTGCACGAGGCAGCCGCGGCTTTGATCAGCGAGGCGTGGCCGGCGTGTAGCGCGCCCATGGTTGGTACAAGGCCCACAGTGCCGCCCTTGCGGGCTTCGCGGGACCACTGGCGAAGTTCGGAGACAGTGCGAAGAATTTTCATTAAACTTTCCGGAGTGCGCCTGGAGTCTGGGGAATGTCGAGGGCTTGGCGCACAGCCTCCGGCAGGTGGTAACTCTCCTCATCGGAGGGGAAGGCGCGGCGTTCCACGTCTTCGCGATAGTGTTCGATGGCGGTGCGCATCAGCGCCGCAGCATCCGCATAGCGGCGCACAAACTTGGCTGGCGCGGCGAAGGTCAGGTTCACCATGTCGTGGAAGACCAGGATTTGCCCGTCGCAGTCCGGACCGGCGCCAATGCCAATGGTGGGCACGGGCAGCTCGGCGGTAATGGCCGCGGCCACTTCCCGCGGAATGCCTTCCAGCACAATGATTCCCGCCCCGGCTTCGGCCAGCGCCATGGCATCGGCCTCGAGTTCGAGAACGGTCTCTGCGGTGCGGGCCTGCACGCGGTAGCCGCCCATGCGGTGCACGCTTTGCGGAGTCAGGCCCAGGTGGCCGACGACAGGAATTTCCGCTTCCGTCAGAGCGCGGACCAGTTCCACGCGCGGCCCTTCAATCTTCACTGCCTCGGCGCCTGCTTCCTTGATGAAGCGAATGGCGTTGGCCAGCCCCTCGGCGACCGTGCCGTGGTAGCTCCCAAACGGCATATCGGCCACCACCAGCGCCCGGCGCACCGCGCGGCGCACGGCCCGGGTATGGTGCAGCATCTCGTCCACGGTAATGGCCAGCGTGTTTTCGTGGCCCAGAACCACCATGGCCAGCGAGTCGCCCACCAGAATCAGGTCAATGCCTGCCTCGTCGGCCAGCCGCGAAGTCGGATAGTCGTAGGCCGTGAGCGCAGAGATGGGCTTGCCCTGGCGCTTCATCTCGGCCAGAGCGGGCATGGTGACCTTTGTGATGGGAACGCCGGCGGACAAGGAACCGTCGTTGGTGGAGGGATTGGTAAGGCTCATAATTTGTCTCCAGTGCCGCTCCGCTGACTCAGGATGCGACCCGAACAAGGGTGAGTATACGCCCGGGGCCGGGGACGCCCGCAACGCCTACATCCCATTTTGCCGTGGGCGCGCCAAAGCTCGATTCAGTCCTTTGCTTGCCCTGACCCCGCGCCGCGCGTCACACTGGAAGGAATGGCCTCCCCGCTCATCATCGGACTTTCCGCAGGTCTTGGCGCAGTCGCTGGGCTGGGCCTGGCCGCGGGCGGTTACGCCTATGCCGCGCAGTGGCCCGCGTCGCGCATCTTCGGCCGGGCGCTGATTGCTCCCGAAAGCCCCGGCGAACTGGCGCTGACCTTCGACGACGGGCCCAATCCCACCTGGACGCCGCGCCTACTCGACGTTCTGGCCCGCCACGAGGTGCATGCCACGTTTTTCATGGTGGGCAGACCTGCCCAGGCCGAGCCAGCTTTGGTGCGGCGGGTTTTGGCGGCCGGTCACCTGATCGGCAACCACTCCTGGAGCCATCCCAACCTCGCCTATACCCGGGCCAGCCGTGTGCGCGAGGAGTTGGCTCGCAGCAAGGACGCCCTGGAGCAGCTTACCGGCCGGCCGCTCGTCTACTTCCGCCCGCCCTTTGGCGCGCGCCGCCCTTTTGTGCTGCGGGCGGCCAGAGAACTGGGGCTGACGCCGGTTCTGTGGAATGCCATGACATCGGACTGGAGCGAGCCCTCGACCGACAAGATCGTAGCGCGCCTCTCTGGCAAAATCGACCGCCTGGAGCGCCACGGCCGCGCCGCGAACATCGTTCTGCACGACGGCAACCACCTGGACCTCGCCGCCAATCGCGGCCCATCCGTCGCCGCCGCCGATGCCCTGCTTCTGCGCTATAAACCGACCCACCGTTTTGTGACGCTCGATCTGTGGAACAACTAGTTCCTCATCCGCTCACTTCTATTGCACAGCCTTGAACGCTTCGCGTGCCGCCGCAATCGTCGCGGCAACTTCGGCTTCTCCGTGCGTGGTGCCCAGGAACGCCGCTTCAAACTGCGATGGCGGCAGCCAGACTCCCTGGTTCAACATCGCCCGATGGAAGCGGCCGAAAGCGGTTGTGTCGGACTGTCCCGCATCTTCATAGTTGGCCACCGCTTCGTCTGTGAAGAACCAGGTCCACATGGCGCCGACGCGGTTCAGGGTGAGCGGAACGCCGGCCTTTGCAGCTTCCGCAGCAACGCCCTCGGTCACAGCCTTGGCCGTGGCTTCGAGCTGCGGATAGACTTCGGCAGCGTGATCCCGCAAGTAGCTCACCGTCGCGATGCCGGCAGCCATGGCCAGCGGATTGCCGCTGAGCGTTCCGGCCTGATAGACCGGTCCAAGAGGCGCAAGCAGATCCATGAACTGGCGCTTGCCGCCAAAAACCCCCACCGGCAGACCTCCGCCCACAATCTTTCCCAGCGTGACCAGATCGGCATCGATGCCGTAAAGCTCCAACGCGCCGCCCAAAGCCACGCGGAAGCCGGTCATCACCTCATCGACAATCATCAATGCGCCTTCGCGCCGGGTCAGGGTGCGCAATCCCGACAGAAAGCCGGGAGCAGGAGGGATGCAGCCGGCGTTGCCCACTACCGGCTCCAGAATCACGGCGGCGATGGCGCCGGGGTGGGCGTCAAACGCGGCTTCGACTGCCGCGAGATCGTTGTAGGGCAGAGCGTGGGTCATGCGGGCGATCTCCTCTGGCACGCCGGCCGAGCCGGGAATGCCAAAGGTCGCCACGCCCGAGCCGGCTTTCACCAGTAGTCCGTCGGCGTGCCCGTGGTAGCATCCCTCGAATTTGAGGATGATTTTGCGGCCGGTGGCAGCACGAGCCACGCGAATCGCCGACATGGTGGCCTCGGTGCCGGAGTTGACGAAGCGCAGCTTCTCGATGGCCGGGAAACAGGCGGTGACTCGCTCGGCCAGGTCCGCCTCAGAGGCCGTAGAGGCGCCAAAGCTGGCGGAGCGGCGCGCGGCCTTCTCGATGGCCTCGACGACGGGCGGAAAGGCGTGGCCCAGAATCATCGGCCCCCAGGAGCCGAAGTAGTCGATATAGCGATTACCGTCGACGTCGGTAAGCCAAGCGCCCTGGGCGCTCTCAATGAACGGCGGCTCTCCGCCCACCGCGTGGAAGGCGCGCACCGGCGAATTCACGCCGCCGGGAAAAAATCGCTCTGCGCGCTGCTGGAGGGCCTGGGAACGGGTGTGAATGCGGGTTGGGGAAGGTGAACTCATTGTGGGTTCAGTATAGAAGGCGGAATCGTTGCGGCTTCCGCCGAATTGAATCGCGCGTCAGCCGGGCAACATCCGGTTGAGTGTGAGTGGGTTGGACAGCATCGACGGCCGCCTGCTGGTCATCTTCGATGGCCACTGTGGCCTGTGCAACCGCTCGGTCCGCTGGCTTTTGGCACGCGACCGGGAAGATCGGCTACGTTTCGTGTCCTCGGAGTCGCCGCAGCTGACTGATTTGCTGGCTCGCCACGGAATCATCGGGTCAGGTCCAGCCTCCGTCTTCCACTCCATTCTTGTGATTCGCGACCTGGGCGACCCGGGAGAGCGAATTCTGGCCCGCTCCAGTGCCATTCTGGCGCTCCTGCGCGAACTTCCCCGCCCCTGGCCAGCGGTTGCCGTGGCGCTCGGCTGGATTGCCCGGCCGTTGCGCGATCTGGCCTATCGCCTCGTCGCCCGGTGGCGCTACCGCATCTGGGGACGCCTGGAAACCTGCCCACTTCCGGCGGCTGGTGAACGGGAAAGGTTTCTATAACCCGCTGCCGCAGCCTTCAAAGCCTGTTAAAATCGTGGTTTCCGGCCTGACGGAGCGCCGAACATTCCATCCGTAGAAAGCCCGCACCGTGCCCAACGAAACCAAAGCCAAATCCGTGACCTACGCCGACGCTGGCGTCGACATCAGCAGTGGCGACCGTGCCAAGGAACGCATCAAGTTCCTGGCGCAGAAGACCTTCAATCGCAACGTCCTGGGAGGTATCGGCGGCTTCGGCGCGCTCTTCCGCCTGGACTTGCAGCGCTGGAAGACTCCCATCCTGGTCAGTTCGGCCGATGGCGTAGGCACCAAGCTGAAGATCGCCTTTGAGCTGGGAGTGCACCACACCGTGGGCGCCGACCTGGTGAACCATTGCGTCAACGACATTGCCGTGCAGGGCGCGACGCCCCTGTTTTTCCTCGACTATCTGGCCAGCGGCAAGCTGGATCCCGAGGTGACCGAGGCCGTGATCACGGGCATGGCAGAGGCCTGCAAGGCCAATGCCTGCGCGCTGATCGGCGGCGAGACGGCGCAGATGCCGGGCTTCTATACCGATGGCGAGTACGACCTGGCCGGCTTCATCGTCGGCGCTGTCGACCGCGAGAAGATGGTGACGGGCGCGGGCATCAAGGTGGGCGACGTGCTCATCGGGCTGCCCTCTACCGGCCTCCACACCAACGGCTATTCGCTGGCCCGCAAGCTCTTCTTCGAGGTGGCCGGCTATAAGCCGACGCAGTACGTGACCGCGATCAAGGAGAAGGCCGGCACCGCTCTGATGAAGACGCATCGCAGCTATCTCCACGTGATTCAAAAGCTGGTGACGGCCGGGGTGACCACGGGCATGGCCCACATCACCGGCGGCGGCATCACGGAAAATCTGCCTCGCATCCTGCCCAAGAACACCGCGGCCCAGATTGAGATCGGTTCCTGGCCGGTGCTGCCCATCTTCGAGCACCTGCGCGAATTGGGTCAGGTTTCGCAGGATGAAATGATGCGCACCTTCAACATGGGCATCGGCCTCATCGCCGCCATTCCCGCGGCCAAGTTTGCGCGCACCAAAAATCTGCTCGACCGGGCTGAGGAGAAGTTCCACATCATTGGCCGGGTGGTCAAGGGCGACCGCAAGGTGCAGTACACATGAGCGTCTCGGGCGAACCCCTCCGGCTGGGAGTTCTGCTCTCCGGCCGGGGCTCGAACTTTCTCGCGATTGCCGAATCCATCCGGGCCGGAAGGCTGATGGGCGTTGAGATCGCCGTGGTGATCTCCAACGTGGCCGACTCTGGCGGATTGCAGGCGGCTCGTGAAATAGGACTGCCCACGGCAGTGTTTGTTTCCAAGGGCCGCAAGCGACTGGAGCACGACGCCGATCTGATTGCCTGTCTACGTGCGCACAGGGTGGATCTGGTCTGTCTGGCCGGTTATATGCGGATCTTGACGCCAGAATTCATCGCAGCCTTCCCCAACCGTATTCTCAATATTCACCCCGCGCTGCTGCCGGCCTTTCCGGGGCTCGATGCACAGCAACAGGCCTTCGATTACGGCGTCAAAGTGGCTGGCTGCACGGTCCATTTTGTCGATGAGCACCTGGATCACGGGGCCATCGTTCTGCAGCGAACCGTTCCGGTGGAAGAGACTGACGACGCGCACGCGCTGGCCGAACGCATCCTCGTGGAAGAGCACATCGCTTACTCGGAAGCGATTGCCCTCGTAGCTAGCGGCGCGTACGAAATCCGTGGGCGCAAGTTCGTCAAGCGTATCCAGTAAAGCTCTGGCAGACGCGCTAGTTTCCCCGAAAAAGGCCAGCCGAAAATCTCTGCGCTCGCTTCGCGGCCGTGCTGTCAAGCAGCCTGCGCGCTACGCCTGCACGTAAGCCGTTCATTATCAGCTTCTGTTTGATTCCTGGTGTTTGCCGAAGATATCTCCTCATTGCCTAGCCTTAGAAATAGCCAGACAAACGACGGAGATGCCGCGCCCGGCGAATGAACACGCCCTCCCCCGAATAGCGGATGGCGCCGGGGCGTGGGACCGCGCCTGTCCTTGCGTGAGCCGCTCTCGCCTGAAAGTCAGACCGCAACCACGGCAGCCTTCAGGCAAGAAGAGCGGCTCCATACCCCAAGTCCAGCGGCCGGTTCGGAAGGAACTGGCCGCCGGAAGGCGCTTCCAATTCCTCACGAAAACCCATCAGTTCACGGCGGCCTCGGCCGCTTTTCCTTTTTGGAAGGAGATTTCTAAATGAACAGCATCGCAAATATCTGGAACCATCCCAAGACTTCGGCGGCCGGCCTGTTGATCGCCATCGCGACCATTGCCGGCGCACTGTCGCAACAAGGAATCACACTCGGCACGGCTGGAACTGGCACGGTGGTGTCCCTGGTGTGCGGGATTGCCACTGCACTTCTGGGGCTGCTGGCCAAGGATCCTGGTGGCGCTTCTTCCTCGACTGGAAGCACCGCCAAGCTGGGCGCCTGGGCCTTGATCTCGCTCCTTTTGCCGCTACCTTTCATCGGTGGCTGCTCGGGTGTGACGGTGGCCCAGGACATCGTGAACTGGACTCCGGCATTGCAGAGCGCCGTCGCCACGGTGGACTCGACCGCGTCTCTGCTTGCGCCTGCGGACGCTCCGATCTTTGTCGCGGCCACCGTCGGTTTTGATGCGGCATCGAACCTGCTGGTGGCGCAGGCCAAGGCGTATCTGGCCAATCCCACTGCCGGCGTGCTGGCCCAGATGCAGGCGCAGGTTGTTACCCTTCAGCAGCAGGTGAACGGCGCCCTTCTGAATTCGGCGAAGATCACAGACCCGGCCAGCCAGCAACACGCATTGGCAGCGGTTCAGGCGGTTGCCGTCGTGGTCAGCGCCATTCTGGCCCTGGTCCAGTCCATCTCAACCAAAGCCCAGGTGGCGCAGATGGCTGCTCAATCCACCATCAAGCTGGCCCAGGTGCGGCCGTTCCTGGATGAGGCCGGAGCCGGCCGTATGGTTGCTGCCCACTATGGCGAGCCGACTGAACCGGCGCGGACCCAGGTTGCCTGTGCGGAAGCGGCAGAGATGCAGGCTGGGTTCTGACCAGAAAGCGAGGGACAGTAAGTCTGCCAGCTACGGGGCAGAAGAAAGAAGAAGGAACAATCCATGCGGGCCCAGTCCGTACCTGGACCTCCTTTGATGGAAGCGCGCGTTAGATGGAAGCGCGCTTCCTCTCTCAAGTGAACGCTTGAACCCACCCTCACCCCCGCGCTCTACTCCCTACTCCCTATTCCCTACTCCACTCCCTCAGTTCCACCCCCTGACCCCTGATCTCTGACCCCTGATCCCTGGCGCGTCAACACTTCCCACTTGACGACTACGCGGGTGGGTGCGCATACTCGCGAACTGTGCCCGGTCTGGAGGATTCCTTCCCCTGCCAGCGGGAGTTGGTTTTTCATGGATTTGATTTTGATTCGTCTTCTCTTCGTTGCCCTTCTGGCTGCAGTCTGTTTTTTTCTTCGTCCTTTCGGTTTGTCAGAGTGGGTAAGTGCTGCGGCGGGAGCAGTTGCGGCCGGCGCGGTGATTGTTTTTGAACTGCGGGTGCGCGCCCTCAGTCTGAAGCGGCTGATCGGCGCGGTGACGGGCAGCGTCCTCGGCATCTTTGGCGCGGCGCTGTTCTGCCTGGTGCTGCGTTCGGCGCCTCTCGGCGGCGCCACCTCGGCCGTCTTGCAGATTTTTGTCCTGTTGCTGATGACTTATGTGGGCCTGCTGGTAGGGGCCAGCAAGGGAGACCTTCTCAACCCGGCGGCTTTGGGCACCGTATTCGCCACCGAGCGGCCCACGCGACGCAGCGCCAAGGTGCTCGACACCAGCGTCATCATCGACGGCCGCATCGCCGACATCGCCGAGGCCGGCTTCGTCGACGGCATGATGGTGGTTCCGGAGTTCGTCCTGCGCGAGTTGCAAACGGTTGCCGACTCCACTGACGGCTCCAAGCGCCAGCGTGGCCGTCGCGGCCTCGACATGCTGCAACGGATGCAGTCGAACGACAACATCCGCGTGCAAATCGTCCCTGACGACTTTCCTTCCATCCGCGAGGTGGACCTGAAGCTGCTGGAGTTGGCCAAAAAGTGGGAAGCCAAGGTGGTCACCAACGACTTCAACCTGAACAAGGTGGCCCACCTGCATCACGTGGAAGTGCTGAATATCAACGACCTGGCCAACGCCCTCAAGCCCGTGGTTCTGCCCGGCGAGAAGATGACGGTGCTCATCCTCAAGGAAGGCAAGGAGTACAACCAAGGCGTGGGCTACCTGGACGACGGCACCATGGTGGTGGTCGACCATGCGCGCAAGATGATCGGCAAGTCGGTCGAGATTTCCGTCACCAGCGTCCTGCAAACCGCCAGCGGCAAAATGATCTTCGGCAAGATGGAAGAGAACGGCAAGAGCAGCGAATCGGCGCATCCGGGACCGATGGAGATCGCGCGGTAAGCAGCGAACTCCACGGACTGCAGCAGATGGTCGACTTTTAGTATTTTTGTACCTTAGGGTCAATCTCGTCGGCCCAGGCCAGGATGCCGCCGGCGAGATTGACGACCTTGGGGTAGCCGGACTGCACCAGGAATTCGGCGATGCGCTGCGAGCGGCCGCCGGATTTGCAGTGCACCACCACCTCGCGCTCGCGGTCAATCTCGGCCAGCCGCTGCGGCACATCGTTCTGCGGAATCAGCTTGCCGCCGATCTGCGCAATCTGGTACTCGAAGGGCTCGCGCACGTCGATCAGTTGGACGTCTTCGCCTGCATCCATGCGCCGCTTCAGTTCCTTCACCGTGATCTGCGGAATGCCGTTCTTCAAGGTCTTCTCCTCTTTGCTCTCCGGCCCAATGCCGCAGAACTGCTGATAATCGATCAATTGCGTCACAGTGGGATGCGCGCCGCAAACCGGGCACTCGGGATTCTTGCGCAGTTTCAGCTCGCGGAAGCGCATGTTCAAGGCGTCCACCAGCAGCAGGCGGCCGGCCAGCGACTCGCCCTTGCCCAAAATGAGCTTGATGACTTCGGTAGCCTGGATGAGCCCGACCAAGCCGGGCAAAATGCCCAGCACTCCGCCCTCCGCGCAACTGGGCACCAGCCCGGGCGGTGGCGGTTCGGGATACAGGCAGCGGTAGCAGGGGCCCGCCTCGGTGGCAAAGACGCTGGCCTGGCCCTCGAAGCGAAAAATCGACCCGTACACATTCGCCTTGCCCAGCAGAACGCAGGCGTCGTTCACTAGGTACCGGGTGGGGAAGTTGTCTGTCCCGTCGGCCACAATGTCGTAGTCTTTCAGGATTTCCAGAGCGTTGGCGCTGGTCAGCATGGTCTCGTGCTTCACCACATTGAGCGCCGGGTTCAGAGCCTTGAGCTTTTCCTCGGCAGAGTCCAGTTTCTTGCGTCCGATGTCTTTGGTGGAGTGAATGATCTGGCGTTGCAGGTTGCTCGCATCCACCACGTCGAAATCCACCAGCCCCAGCGTGCCCACGCCGGCCGCGGCCAGATAGAAGAGCAGCGGCGAGCCCAGCCCGCCCGTTCCCACGCATAGCACGCGCGCCGCCTTCAGCTTCTTCTGTCCCTCCATGCCCACCTCGGGCAGAATCAGGTGCCTTGAGTAGCGCGAAAGCTCATCCGTGGTCAGTTCGGGCAGAGTGGTCGGTTCCGTTGTGGTCGCCATCGTGGTATCAATCCAATCGTGGGCCGTCGATTCAGTTCGCTTGGCTCAGAGTCTTTGCGCCGAAGGCGCGATTGCTTGAACGTCCAGTCCCGCCGGCGATCGAGGGAATGATGGAGAGCGTGTCGGCAGCTTTCACGGCCGTGGCTTCCTTTTCGGGAAGATAGCGCACGTCCTCGTCGTTCAGGTAGAGGTTCACAAAGGCGCGCAGCTTGCCCTCGGCAGAGAAGAGATGTTTACGCAGCTCCGGATGCGTCTGCGTAAGTCCTTCCAGTGCCTCGGCAATGGTGGTTGCCGCCACCTCGACTGCGTCTTGCCCGCCCGCGAAGCCGCGCAGCGGCGTGGGAATGAAGATCGTCATGTGCCCGGTTCCTGCCGGTACTCCATAGGATGACGCCGGAGACCGATTGGATGGCGAAAATGCTCTGCCCTTCAATAACGAACCAAAGCGCCATACGCGCTGTCCTTCCGCACACAAAAAAGCGGCTCCGGTATTGCCGAAGCCGCTCCCGAATTGCGTAGGTGTGAGCATGAACTACTGTTGCGCCTTGACGATCCTATTGCTCATCCATAGCTGCTGTACCCGTGAACCACCTGTGCTGGGTGGAGTTTCACGTCACAAAGGGGACAGATGGGCAGAAACGCAGGTTGCCTTCGGCTTTGCCAAAGGGCAGAGTTTCCGCTGAGCTTGCCTAAAAAGCAGGCCGTTTTCCCCGTTTTTGCCTCATTTCGGCCCAAAAACACTGCTTTCCGAGCGTTTTTGCTGTGGAAATCTTTCAATTCACATTTAGTAAGCCATTTTATTTCAGTCATTTGTAAAACAAGAAGCGAAGAAAAAGTGAATCTCTCCTCGAAAAATGTGTACTCGCCGAGCCGTCGCGGAAAGGTCCGGTCCCTGACATCTGGAACCGCTTATCTTGATTGTGCGCGGAGTGGGGGCAATGATCTGCAAACAATCTGCTGGCGACGAAGACTTTGTTTTCCAGAGCGAAACCAGAGTCAACGTGGCCTTCAAAAAGAGTCTTCGAGATGGCTATTGCTTGAGGAAAAAGCTACTTGGCCGAGTTGCTTCCCGGGTACAGCTACTCTCGTTCCGCTCCAAGTTTATTCGTCCGCCAGAATCGTCTCCGGCTCGAAGCGCTTTTCCTCTTCCGTAGCGCCCGCCAGCAGAAACGAGTTGGTCGCCGCGGCCTTGCCCCCTGCGACCTCGGTAATCACGTAGGAGCAGCCTAGCCAGTGCGCCTCGGCCAGGTCAGTCGCCGACCACTGCGCCGGGTGGTCGGGGTGCGAGTGGTAAAACCCAGCGATCCCCAGCCCCTGGCTGCGGGCTTCCCGTTCGATCTTTACCAGTTCGGCAGGAGCGATGTTGTAGCGGTTATGGGCTGAATCGGTACGGGTGTTTCCCGCGCGCACCGCCGCCACTACCCGCCAGCCCTCCGGTGAGCTGTGTCCAAGCAGCGCGCCGCAGCACTCGTACGGATACGTCTCCTCGCCGTGGACGCGGAGACTGTCGTAGATCGCCTGGCTGAGCCTGAGAACGCTCACGCTTCCTCCCAGAACCTCTCGCTCAAGTACTTGTCCGCCGAGTCCGGCAGCATGGCCACAATCACCGCCGTCCGTCCGGCCGCGGCTTCCTCCCGTGCAACGCGCACACTGGCTGCAATGGCCGCTCCCGATGAAATTCCCACCAGCAGGCCCTCCTCGCGCGCCAGACGCTTTACCGTCTCGCACGCCTCCTCGGTTCCCACTTCGACCGAGGCGTTGGCCAGGTGCGGGTTGTAGATGGGCGGGATAATCGAGTTGCCCATGTACTTCAGCCCTTCGATGCCGTGGAAGGGCGAGTCCGGATGCACGGCAATCGCCTTCAGCGCCGGGTTGTAGCCCTTCAGCCGCCGCGCCGTTCCCATCAGGGTTCCGCTGGTTCCCACTCCGGCCACAAAGTGCGTGACGCGGCCTGCGGTCTGCTCCCAGATCTCAGGCCCGGTGGAGTGGTAGTGCGCCAGCCAGTTGGCGTCGTTCGAGTACTGATCCAGATAGCAATAAAGCTCAGGATCGTTGCCGACCATCTCGCGTGCGCGCCGGATCGCCCCGTCCGGTCCCAGATCCGGGTCGGTCCACTCGATCTTCGCCCCCAAGGCGCCGAGAATCCGCTTTCGCTCCGGCGAAACGTTCGTCGGCATCGCCAATTGCACCGGAAAGCCCAGCGCCGCGCCCAGCATGGCGAAGGCGATGCCGGTGTTGCCGCTGGTGGCTTCCAGAAGTGTCTTGCCCGGCTTCAGCAGCCCGCGCTGCAAGGCATCGCGCACCATGGACGCGGCGGCCCGATCCTTGACGCTGCCGCCGGGGTTGGCCCACTCCGCCTTGCCCAGCAGAGTGATGCCCGCAAGTCCTTGAACGGCCTGCTCCAGGCGGATGAGGGGCGTCTTGCCGATGCGTTCGGCGAGCGTAGAGCCAATGTTCATTTGTGAATTGTCGTCTTCCATCGGAAATTGCGGCATGCGCTCTCAGTGTGCGAAATTGGAGTTTGCGAAGATTTTGCCGATACGTACTACAACATCCTCGCAGACTGGAATGCGACCATGCCACGAAAATCCCGCAATCCGAACTTCGAACGGACCCTGGAGACACTGCGCGAGCACTCCTTCGATGTGGCGCCGTCCTTCGCAATTGCCGGCGGCATGTTGGTTACCAAGCACGACGCAGGCGCTGTGCTGGTTGCCGCGCAGGTCAAGGACGCTCCGGCTGCCTTTGCCGTGCGCCCCGGAGTGATGGTGCGGGGCCAGATCGCCCGCTTGCTTGACCGCGGCTACCAGAAATTCATCAAGACCGCCGAATTTGAGCTGCCCGCCACGTCCGCCCAATTGGAAGCGATTCATCGGTTCAGTGAAGAGCTTAATCTGCTGACCGGCGCCATCAGCCTCTACAACGAGTCGCTCGGAACCACCAGCGATCTCTATGAATATGACCGCTTGCAGGGCCGCGAAGCCGTGCAACCTGCCCCGCACCGCCCCTGGGAACTATCCGAAGGGCATTGATTCTTGCCGGAAACCGGACAGAGATGCCTTTTTTGTGACGCGATTGTGCGACGCTCTGATCATTTGTCCGAGGCGCTTTGCGGGGTTGAGGAAGAATATCCCGCCAGGGCGGAGAAACAGATGCCCCGGCAGTAGAAAGTTGTGAGAGCTATGCCAGAAGAGCCGACAGGCGAGGCGCCCTCCGCCGAGTCACAATCCGCGATGGTTCCCATCAAACCAGTCCACGGCGATCGCCGCGCGCACTCGCGTTATGGGGTGTACGCCTCCGCAGTCGTCTATCTGGTCAAGATCGGCTCCAGCATTCAGGGGCGCGTCCTCGACCTGAGCCTGAGCGGTTGCCGCATCCGCACCAAGGGACGCATGACCGTGGGCATCTACAGGCAGGTAGAAGTCGAGTTTCGCCTTGACGGGCTGCCTTTCCGGCTGGGCGGCGTTCTCCAGGCCATCCACGATCGGTCGACCGTCGGAATCCGCTTCATCGATATGAGCAATCGCAAGCGGGACCAGCTCGAGCAGTTGATCCTCGACATCGAAGAGAAGCGCGCGCGAACCAGACCGGAACCCGCAGCGGGCGGACCCGCGTCAAGCGCCGCAGGAGCGGCCTGATTCTAGTCGTGAATTCCGAATATCGTGGCTCCTTCCGTTCACACTTTCCACCCTCGCGCCAGCGCCTACACGAGGCGCGTCGGAAACCCGGCCTGGTTGAATACCCTGCCTGATTGAAGTCGAGCCCCGGTTTACGTTAATTTCCTCCTCCTGAAGGTGATCCGCATCATTGAATTCCCGGCGTTAACACGACAAAAACCGAAGATTTCAGGCGTTCGGGCGAGTTGCTTGCGGCCTCTCCCCCAGCGCCCGCATCCCTGTGTACAAAACTGAACAGAAGCGCATTGGATTCGATGGGATACTCGCCCTACTCCCCCCAGGGATGTATTTGGTGAGGTGCGAAATGCCAGATATCCCCGCAAGACTGCTCATCGTTGACGATGAGCCTTCAATTCGAACTTCGATGTCTCTTGTGCTGACCGAAATCGGCTATCGCGTGCGCGTTGCTGAGGACGGTTTCGCCGCTTTGCTTGAGTTGCGCAAGGAGGTTCCTGACGTTCTCGTCTGCGATCTCAATATGCCGGGCATGTCCGGCTTTGAATTGCTCTCCGTTGTCCGCCGACGGCTTCCCGAGATTCGGACCATCGCCATGAGCGGCGCCTTTTGCGGCAACGAGGCGCCTTCCGGCGTTGCCGCCGACGCGTTCTATCAGAAGGGCAGCAGTTTTGGCTCGTTGTTGAGGATCATTGAATCCGTGCGTGGGCTGCAACGAACATTGACCAGCCAGCCGGCAGCGCCGGCCACCATTTGGATTCAGGCCAATCGGCAAAGCGCTTCAGAATCGGCTTTTGTCAACGTTGTCTGTCCGGAGTGCCTGAGAATCTTTCGTCAACCGCTGGACGGCTCAACGGGGCAGATTCGTGAAACGACCTGCCTGGAGTGCGGCGGCTCGATTCGCTACGGGATCGTCGAGCCGGGCGGCTATCTCCCCGCGCAGATTCACCAACGCACTCCCCTCGAAACAAATCCAAAGCGTCCCAGCGCAGCTTGACCCTACCGCTGAAAGAAAGTGTCGTCTCCATGCGCACAATTTCTGAAATGAACATGCTGTTGCGCGAGCAGGTGGATTTGCCCGCCGGCCTGCAACTCGCCACCGAAGAGTTTCGCGAAGGCTGGAATTTTGCCGGGCGTATCGATGCGCGGCGTCTCAAAAAGAAGATTCAGTCCAGCGGATGGAACTTCATCAAGATAGGGGATGGATCGCTGCACAGCGGCGTGGGAGAGACATTGCAGGAAGCCGTTGCCTGCGCGCTCAAACTGGCGCTGCGCGGCATTCATGGGCACTTTAACGCCGCGGAAGTCGAACACATCGAGTCAACCCATTACCCATGGTTCTATCTCGCCAGGGTCAGAGTTTTCCCGTACAGAATTCAGCAGGATTCGGTACTTATGACGCCGGAGGAAGATCAATCTCTTCCCAGCGCTCCCCGGTCGAGGCGGCTTTCGCCCCTTTCGGCCGCGCTCTACCCGCAATTCGGCAGTGCCATGCCTCTACTGAAACAAATGTTGATTTCGTCCCACACTGACCAGCGGAGGTCCCAATGACGCTCGTTCCCATGGCACTGATCCTGCTGGTTCTTCACAGAGCCTTGCGCGTTTCACCGGAACCTGTCCTTCTCTGCGCCCGTTCCCGCTGAACTTCGCGATAAAGTTCGCTCTTGGACTGGCCCAGTTCCCGCGCCAGCCGTTTGAGGGCTTCTTTCTCGTCGAGGCCAGCTTCCGCCTGGAGCCGGGCCAAGCGGTCCGCAATCTTCTCTGGAACCTTGCTGGCGGTCTGCCCTTCGCCGGGCACTGGTGCGCCCACCAGAAGCGTGATTTCGCCCCGGATGCGCGCGCGGCCGGCCAGTTCGCCCCGGACCTTGGCTACTGTCCCGCGTAGAAACTCCTCATGAATCTTGGTCAGTTCGCGAGCCACCACCACCGGCAGTTCCGGACCCCATACGGCTTCCAGATCCAACAGCGTCTCCAGAATCCGATGCGGAGCCTCGTAAAACACCAGCGTGGGAGAGCTTTCCACCTTCTCCCTTGCCGCGGCCAGTGCCTCCAGCCGCGTGCGCCGGGCTCCAGCCTTCTCCGGCAAAAAGCCGATGAAATGAAATTCTTTGGTGGACAACCCTGACGCCACCAGCCCGCTCAGTGCGGCATTGGCTCCGGGAATGGGAATCACGGCTATACCCGCCGCAATGGCTTCTGCGGCCAGCCAGCCTCCGGGGTCGCTGATGCCCGGCATGCCGGCGTCGGAGACCAGGGCAATGCGCCCGCCCGCCTTGAGGGCCTCGATCAGCTCCAGCGCGCGCTCGCGCTCGTTGTGCTGGTGGCAGCTTATCGTGGGTGTCGTGATCTCGTAGTGATTCAGCAGCTTTTGCGTCTGGCGGGTGTCTTCGCAGGCGATGCGGTCGGCGCGCTTTAGCACGTCCAGCGCGCGCAGTGTAATGTCGCCCAGGTTGCCGATGGGCGTGGCGACCAGGTAAAGACCGGGTATGAGCGGAGTTTTCAGGTCAAGAGACATAGGGGGCACTAGTCCTTGGCCGCTTCGCGTTCCAGACGGCGCTGCTCAGCCAGCAGCGACATGGAACTCATCAGGTTTTGTACACTCACAATGCCCACCACGCGCCCGCTCTCGGCAATCGGAATCAGCGACAGCCCGTGCCCGGCGGTGATGCGGCGAATAGTGGTTCCCAGTGTGTCCTCGGGTCGCGCCACCTGGAAGGCTCGCGACATCACCGATTGCACATAGCCGTTACCGTCGTTGCGCAGCGCATCCACAATCTTCTGGCGGCTCACGATGCCCACCAGTTGCGGGCCGCGCACCACCGGAAAATCCTCTTGCAGCGAGTGGACGCAGCGCACCAGTGCGTCGGCCAGCGTGTCGGAGGGCGAGAGCGTCGCAAAGTCGGTCAGCATCACCTCGCGCATGTACACCGTGTCCACCACCGACTGGAAAAACACGCCCTGGTCCTCGATCTGCGCACCGATCATGATGAAGAAGCCGGCGACAATCATCCACGGGCTGTGCAGATACATGCCGCCCACCATGGCCGACAAAGCCAGCACCTGGCCTATTCCTGCGGCCGCGCGGCCGGCCGGAGCCAGTCCGTGCTTGCGAGCATAACTGCCCCGCAGCAGGCGTCCGAAATCCAGTGGGTAAGCCGGCAGCAGGTGCAGCATCGCCAATCCGGCCTGCATCCACAAGAGGCTGCGCACCAGGTGACCGGCGGAAATCCACGGCTGGTCCAGAAGTCTCACATCTCCGCTTGCGCCCAGAAACGCCGCCGCCAATGCCAGCGCTGTCGCCGCATTGGCCACCGGCCCCGCCAGCGCCATGGCAAACTGACCGATGCCCCGGTTGGAGTTCTCCTGGCTCTCGGGATTGGCGTAGGCAAACAGCCCGCCGATGGGCAAAAGCAGAATCGCGCGCAGCCGCAATCCCAGCCACGCCGCCACCAGCAGCCGCGCGGTCTCCCGCACCACCACCGCCGCCACCAGCACAAGGAACAGCGCCAGGCCGCGTCCCACTCCGTCCGCGGCGCTTATGCCCAGGCAAACCAGCGCCAGCAGGGGGAAAAAGGCGTGGACGCGCATCTCTACGCCCATCCAACGGCCTATCGGTATTGACCAGCCTCGCATAGACGCAATTGTAGAAGGTCGGGCCGCGATTTGCTTCCGGTATGCTGGACTGCGTGCGCATCATTGCCGGTACATTCCGTTCTCGCTCGCTCCAAGCTCCCGCCGGCCTCTCGACTCGGCCCACCAGCGACCGTCTGCGCGAAACCATCTTCAACGTGCTTGCCGCCCGCATCGACGGAGCCTCTTTCCTCGATCTGTACGCCGGCTCCGGCGCAGTCGGCATGGAAGCGCTCAGCCGTGGCGCGGCCCACGTCACCTTCGTTGAAAAGGCCCCTTCGGCGCTCACGGTCCTGCGCGTCAATCTTGCCCGCCTCGGCCTCACTTCCGGATTCAGCGTTCAATCCTGTGGCGTGGGCGCCTTCCTGCGCCGTCCGCAAACCGCCCCGGCCGTCTTTGACTTGGTCTTTCTCGATCCGCCTTACGATGCCGATCAGGAGTACGCCTCCACTCTGGGCCTGCTTGGCGGCGCAGCCGCCGCTTTGCTGGCTCCCGGCGCTCTCGTCCTCGCCGAGCATCGCCGCAAGGACCATCTCGCCGACAACTACGGCTCCCTCCAGCGCACCCGCCTGCTGCAGCAGGGCGATGCCTCTCTCAGTTTCTATGCGGTCCCTGCCGTCCCACCCGAGCAGCTCATCGACGCGCAGGAGACGGTTGCACCCCAGGAGCCACCTTCGCCGCAAGAGTAAGATGAACCCGGCTTCTCCAACCGCGCTTTCCCAGACCATTTCTGGATGTGAAAAATGATGAGTGCGAAGACACGGGTAAGTTTTGTACTGGCAGCGCTGCTCTTTTGCGCCGCTGCGTTGCCGGCCCAAACCACTGCACCGTGGGTCATTGGTCCCTTTGCGCGTCCCTCGAGCGGCAATCCGGTCGTGATGCCCAAGCCGCAATCCACCTTTACCGACCCGATCCTGAAGGCGCCCGCCCACTGGGAAGCGCTGCACACCTTCAATCCCGCAGCCATCGTGCGCGACGGTAAGGTGGTGGTGCTTTACCGCGCCGAAGATGACTCGGGAGCCATGGCCATCGGCGCTCACACCTCGCGCCTCGGCCTGGCTGAAAGTTCAGACGGCATTCACTTCACCCGCCGCGCCGAGCCCGTCTTTTTTCCCGCCGAAGACAGCCAGAAATCCCGCGAGTGGCCGGGCGGCGATGAGGACCCCCGTCTCGTCGAGCGCGAAGACGGTACGTATGTCCTGACCTACACGCAATGGAACCGCACCACCTTTTCGGTGGGCATTGCCACTTCCTCCGACCTCCTCCACTGGACCAAGCAGGGACCGGCGTTCTTCACCGCCGCGGGCGGAAAATATGCCAGCCTTCAATACAAATCCGCCGGAATCGTCACCCGCCTCGACCCGGACAAAGGCCGCCTGATTGCTGCGAAGATCGACGGCAAGTACTGGATGTACTGGGGAGAAGGCGCCATCCATCTCGCTACTTCTCCTGACGCGGTCCACTGGACCCCGGTGGAAGATTCTCAGGGCGTGCCGGTCGTTCTACTCCGTCCGCGTCCCGGCCACTTCGACAGCACTTTTCCCGAGACCGGCCCACCGCCCGTTCTCACCAACGCTGGAATCGTGGTTCTCTACAACGGCAAAAACGCGGACACGGGCGGCGACCCGGACCTCGGTCCCAGCGCTTACGCCGCCGGTGAGGCTCTCTTCGACGCGAAGGACCCCGCGCACCTGCTGGACCAGGTCGCGTCTCCAGTCCTCAAGCCGGAACTGCCTTATGAAAAGACCGGCCAGTACGCCGCCGGAACCACCTTCGCCGAAGGCCTCGTCTTCTTTCACAGCCAGTGGCTCATCTACTACGGCTGCGCCGACTCATTAGTCGCCGTCGCCAAAGCGCCGAAGAAGTAGGGAATCGGCGTCGCCGTTGCTTTGATGAGGCACGGCTCTGACCGTGCCGCAAGGGCGCAAAGACTCGATTCGGAGGGGGGCGGGGATTTGAGCCCCCTCATAATACTGCCTCTTATGTTGTGTCCTTCGCGTGAGCCTCGGGTCTGCACAACCGCGCTACGGCAAATGCCCCCAGCCCCAGGCTCACCGCCACTGAAGCCAGTCCCGCAATGTAGTTGTGCGTGACTTGGTGCAGCCAGCCCATCGCCACCGGCGATACAAAGCCGCCGAGGTTTCCGATCGAGTTGATCACCGCGATCTGCGCGCCCACCATCGGCCCGGCCAGGCGCACTGTGGAGGCGCTCCAGAAAACCGGCATCGCGGCCAGAACGCCGATGGCCCCCACGCTGAATCCGGCAATGGCGACGCCGGCGTTGGGTGCAAAGGCCGCCAGCAGAAACCCTGCCGCGGCGGCCAAGAAGGCGGCCGTCAGGTGGAAGCGCCGCTCCTGATGGCGGTCCGAATGGCGGCTCCAGAAGACCATGGCGAAGGTCGCGGCCAGGTAGGGAAGCGCCGCCGCCCAGGTCAGACTCTTCAAGCTCATGCCGTGCGAAACCAGCACCTTGGGAATCCAGAAGCTGAGCCCGTAAAGCCCGATCATCAGGCAAAAATACGCAAAGCTCCACCCGTAAACCACTGTTTGTCCGGTCAGCGCTCCAAAGAGCGAATGCGGCCGCCCCGCAACTGGTGGCGCTGCAGCCTTCAAATCGTTCTCGAGCGTCTGCTTTTCCTCGGCCGAGAGCCACTTCACGTGCTCCGGCTTGTCGGGCAACACAAAGTAAACCAGAATGCCGAGAAGAATCGCCGGCATTCCCTGCAGCAGAAACAGCCACTGCCAGCCCTTCAACCCGCCCATCTGGTCCATCAGCATGATCTGCGCAGAAATCGGCGCGCCGATCAGGTTTGAGAGCGGAATCGCGGTCACAAACAGCGCCATCACGCTCGACCGCACCGAGGGCGGCAGCCAGAAGGTCAGATAAAGAATCACGCCGGGATAAAAAGCCGCTTCCGCCGAGCCCAGCAGGAAACGCAGCACGATATAGAGCGCCGGCCCGGGCACAAAGGCATTCGCTACCGACACAATGCCCCACGCCACCATCAGGATCATGATCCAGCGCCGCGCCCCCATGCGCAGCAGCATGATGTTTCCAGGAACCTCGAAGATGAAGTAGCCCAGGAAGAACATTCCCGCAGCGAGCCCGAACAGCCCCTCGCCGATCTTCAGGTCACGGTTCATGGTCAGGGCGGCAAAGCTGATATTCACCCGGTTCAGAAAAGAGACCAGGTAAAGCAGCATCAGAAACGGGACCAGCCGGCGCGAAATCTTCAAGTACAGAGGATTCATGTCGCTTCCTTAGCCTTTGCATTGCGGAAACGCCGTAATCCGCAGCTTGGCCGCCGCATACGGAATCAGCGTGATGGTCTCCTCGGGTTCATCGCTCTTGACCGGGCTCTGCGGCAGCGAATTCGCCACCCCGTCTTCAGCGCGCCAGTCCTTGAGCTTGCGCGCCTTCACGCTGAGCCGCACCGGCGCATGGCTGCGCGTGAACGGTCCCACGCCCACCTCAGCCTCCGTCACCGCGATGCTCTTTTCCGGCGCATCTGCATCCACTTCCAGCGCGTAGTTCCAGCCGCTGGTGGGAAACACCTGCCAATCGGCTGTCATGCCGCGGTCGCCGAGTTTCACCCAGCTTTCGCCGATTCCATACGAGAAGACCAGCGGCCCGCGCTCCACCGCCACCGAGTTGTGGAACCAGCGGGAAACACGCGGCTTCATCGGGAAGACAATCTCCACGCGGTCGCCTGCCGTCCACGTGCGCTCGATGCGGGCAAAGCCGCCTGCGGGAGGGCGGGGGTGCGGTTGGCCATTGATGGTAATAGCGGTATCCGCGGCCCATGCCGGAATTCGCAACTCCAGAGGAAACGCGAGAGGCGCAGCGGGATTTACCGTGATTCTGACTGTGCCGTGGAAGGGGTAATTCGTCTCTTCTACAAGATGAACGGCCGTTCCGCGCAGCACCGTACGCACCTCGCACGGCGCATACACCGCAGCCACCAGCCCGTCGTGCGCTGCCGAGTCCTGCGCGCCTGAGAGCATAAAAAGACTGTTCGCCAGCTTCGGCCAGCCCTGATGAAAGTTTGCCGTACAGCAACCAAAGTTCGGCTCCAGTCCAAAGAGGTTCGATTCCGGCCCGTCGCTCACCCACGGCTTGTGGTGCAGGCTGCACTCCACCTGGTTCGGCTCCTGGTTGTACTGGTGGGCCCACATGTCGTCGGTCAACGTGCCTGGCAGCGCGTTGTAGGCCAGCCTCTCCAGCCGGTCGCCGAGGGCCGCATCGCCCAAAATGGCCAGCGAGTGCTCCAGCGAAAACATGTACTCGACCACGGTGCAGAGTTCCGAACCCTGCGAGGGATCGGGCCCGGCCAGGTGCTCGTCGCAGGAAAACATGCCGTTGGGCAGACCATGGTATTTATCGAGCTGCCCAATCATCTGTGTCACCGCGGCCCGGTCGGTTGCGCTGCCTGAGACCAGGGACCACACCGGCCCCGTCTTGATCGCCTGCCCGTTGTTCACGCCGTGCGTGGCCAGGTCCGGGTCTTTCAGCCCGTCGCCCGCTTCCAGCTTCAGAAACTCCGGCGTCACGCGCTGGGTGTACTTGAAATCGGCGTACTGGGCCATCCAGTCATAGCCCTGTTTCTCGAGCAGCCGCGCCAGATCCAGCAGCCAGCCCTTGCCGGTGCGGTTGTAGAGCCAGATCACGCTCAGAACTTCATCCTGCCAGCGGAATTTGCCCCAGTCCCGCAGCGGCCTCTTCGGCAGTTCGGCAAGCTGAAACTCGAAGTACTTCTCCATCGCCGGAATCACGCGCGCATCGCCGCTCAGCTCCTGGTATTGCGTCAGCACCTTCAGCATCACGAAGCGCGGCCACCAATCGTCGTTGGTCGCCGGGCCGATCATGCCGTTCGGCCCCGGATGCGTCAGCGTCCACTCGATGTACTTTTGTGCCTTGGCCTTGAGCCGCGCGTCATCGAGCAGCCAGGCCAGCGGAACCAAACCGTCCAGGAAATAAGGGCCGCGCTCCCACGATTCGCCTGTTCCTCCCAGCCAGCCGCTGTTGGGGCCAACATCCGCCCAGGTCTCGTCCAGATGGCCGCTCAAGCCATTGGCTTGGGTCTCAAGCTGCCCCCGCAGCCAGCCTGCGGGGCGAATGGAACCCAGCGGCAAAAAGTAGAAAGCGCTAGCCGCCAGCGGCGCGCGGTTCTTCACGGCGGATGACTCCGCACCCGATTTCAGCGTAGCCGCGAAGGCCGGATGCGCGGAGCCAAACAGCGTTGCCGCGGGCAGAGCCGCGGCCAGTCCGGCGAGACTCGATTGCTTCAAAAAGTCGCGGCGAGAGGAAGGAACTGGAAAATCAAAGGGCACGTTCAACTCCTGGGCAAAGCCAGCAATCATCCTAGAGCGGTTCCACGATTGCTGCACCGCTCAAGAGAGGCCAAGAGGCATCAAGAGACTTGATTTTGGTCCACCTTTTCTGGACCTTTTCCTCGTTTATTGCCTCGTTTTGCACCAGAAGAAGTGCTTTACGAGCCTTTTCGCTGTGGAAATCTTTCAGTTAATATTTAGTAAGTCGTTTTATATGATAATTTTGCAAAACAAAAAGCGAAGAAAAAGTGAATCTGTCCCGAAAATTTTCCCCTCTGCAGTCCCCCTTCAACCAGTGGAGACCAGTCCCATCCCTGACATCTTGAACCGCTTATCTTGATTGTGCGCGGAGTGAGAGAAATGATCTGCAGTGAAAATACGATTTTCGTCCTTTCCGGGTGAGGCAGCGCACCATGCTGGACGGCAAGAAGGGTGCTCGCCACTCAGCCGAGGTGGTTCGGGTGTACAGCTATTCTGGAACGGCTATCAACAACTGTGCTGTGCCTCGGACGCCTGCCTTGCCCCGCAAGCCCCCTCAGGCTTCCATTGAGGCTGCCTCCAGCGCCGCTCCAACCCCCGAGAACTCGACCGTCACCACGGTAATGTCGTCGCACTGGCCGAACAGGCGCGCCGTCTCGGCGATGACAGTGGCGGGACTGCCACTGATGGAGCAGGTGCGGTCGAAACCGAAGAGTTCGCCGGATTTTGTCTGGGCCTCGACCACACCGTCGGAAACAAAGGTCAGCCGGTCTCCGGGAAGCAGGTCGAAAACAACGGAATCGTATCGGCTCTCGGGCAGAATGCCCAACGGGAGCGAGCCGGGAAGGTAGAGTTCCCTACCGTTGAGGTAGGGCGGCAGATGACCGGCGTTGGCCAGGGTCAGGCGGCCCTGGGCGCTGATGTGAGCTGCCAGGCAGGTGGTGAAACCGCTCTGGGAGCGGCCCATCACGCGGTCGTTAAGCGAGCGCAGCAGTGCGGCCGGATCCGCGCTGTGAGCGGCTTCGGCGCGGATGGCCCCCACCAGCACGCTGACCATCATGGCCGCCGGAAGGCCCTTGCCGCTCACGTCGCCGACCACGATGCTCATGCCGTCCTGGCCGTCGCCGATCTGCTGGAAGAAGTCGCCGCCCACCTGCTCGGCCGGCTGGTAGACGCTCTCGACAGTGAATCCCGGGCACTGGTCCAGGTGGTCGGGCAGCAGTACCAGCTGTACCTGGCGGGCGGCCTCCAGTTCGCCGGCCATGCGTTCCTCCTGCCGCCGCGCCAGCATGAAGCGCCGGATGAGAAAAATCAGCATCGCGAGCAGAAAGACGAGGTGCAGCAGAATGCCCGTCTGCATGGTGAAGGGCGGCAGCGGCAGGGGGAGTTCCAGAATCCTGGGCATGGTGGTCCAGCCTGCCTGGGCCAGCGCAATGGCCAGGTTGTCGGCCAGGTAGTAGCCCAAATCCAGCACCGCCGGAATCAGCAGCAGACGCGCGTCGAGGTTGCCGCGGAAGGTCCGGTCCACCAGAATCCACAGAATCCAGATGACGGCAGGCAGCAGGCAGGCCAGTTGCGTGGCCGCCGACGCCGACGCTGAGAACCAGCCTGGCCAGTAAAAGACGCTCGGCAAGGGGCTGAAGATCACCAGCGCGAGGCAGACCCGGCCCGCGACTCCGGCGGGCGCTTTCAGGACTCGTGAGAAGAAGCAGAACGCGGCAAAAATATTGATAGCTGCCAGCATGCCGTCACTCAGGTCGAAGATCGGCACCGGGGGCCAGGAGAAGATCTGCTGGCCCACGGTCAGCGCGTTGTCGGCGGCCTGCGCCAGCAGCATCAGCGCGAACCACAGATACTCGCGCTCCGCGGGATGGAAAAGCAGCAGCGCGAGAATCGCGAATCCCACCAGGGCGGCGGTAATGCTGTAGGAGTAGCTATCCACAAAGGCGACGTTGCGGCGCAACTGCTGGTGCCGCTGTTCGACGGCCAACAGTGCCGGGTCCCCGGCCAGGTGTCCTGCCTGGAACGGCCCGCCTCCCACGTAGGTTGACCAGAGGGGCGAGTGCCACACGCGTATCGCCACCTGAACATTGCGCTCATGATGGCTTCCTCCCGTCGTGAGTGGGAAGAGGTGAAAACTGAAGAGTGTGGCTGGAATCTCGGTGGGCATCTCGCCCGACCCGCCCGCGAGCCTGCCGTCCACGTACACCTCAAATGAGGTGACCATGGGCGCCAGCAGCAGCGATGTGGGTTTCTCTCCGGCGGGAATCCTGACCGTGAACCGGTACCACCCGTAGCCGCTCATGGCCGGATAGCCCTGGGAGGACCAGGATCTTCCGCTTTGGAGCATTGTCCAGCCGGAATCGTCGAACGCCGGCGTGGCCCACAGCAGCGTTCGACCCTGGTCCGGTTGAGAACCTTGGGCGGTTGGGGAGTCACCGGGATGAAAGCGCCACAGCCCGTCCAGCGAGACCACCGGCTCACGGCCGCGGTCCAGATCGAAGGACTGGGCCGGCAGCCAGGCCGCGGACGCAGCCACAGCAAGCAGGACCACCCGGCAAAGCAGCAAGCCAAAGCGCATGGGGCGTTTCCTTCGGGGGAGGCGATGAAACGTGGTTTGATGCTAACCCAGGGCGGCCAGCCTGTGGCTAAACTTTTTCTGGAATGCTTCGCTGCTGTCAGGCAGGTGCTCGCGGCAATTAAAGTACTCAGCATGAAGAATGTGCGATTTTTCGCTTGGCTGGCACTCGCGGGGGTGGCTGCATTGACGCTTCTGCCCGGTCGGGGGCTTGGACAAACTGTCGCTTCGCCCCAGCGCGCCGAGCCTCCCCAGCTGGTAATTCTCGACACCGACATCGGCGACGACATCGACGATGCCTTTGCGCTGGCACTGGCGTTGCGCAGTCCGGAGCTGAAGCTTCTGGGCATCACGACCACCTTTGGCGATACGGATCTGCGGGCGAAGCTGGTGGGCCGGTATCTGGGCTCGCTTTGCCGCTTCGATGTAAATGTCATTCCCGGTGTTCCCACGCCGCAAGAGAACACATTTACACAGGCCGCGTACGCACGTGGATTTACGAACTCGGGTTGCGCGACGTTCAGTGCTCACCCAGGGAATAAGGCCGATGATCCCCGCAACAAGAAGCAGCGCAAGCAGGACGACGAAAAATGGAAGGCAGACCGGGCCGAAATGATGGCGGGAATAGCCCACCTGGTGCAGCAGCGAGCGGCACATGACGCGGTCGGCTTTCTGTTCGACCAGATTCGCGCCCATCCCGGCCAAATCACCCTCATCGCCATTGGGCCGCTCAACAACGTGCAGGCAGCCATCGAGCGCGATCCGGCCACCTTTCGCCAACTCAAGCGGGTAGTCATGATGGGCGGCAGCGTTTACCGCGGCTACGACGGCCAGAATGGAGAGCGACGCCCGCCCGACGCCGAGTGGAACATCAACCGCGATCCAGCGGGAGCCAAGGCCCTGCTGGCTGCCGGCGTGCCGGTCTTCATGATGCCGCTCGATTCCACCCAAATTCACCTGGAGACGGCGGAGCGCGAGAAGATCTTCGCCCACGGTTCCCCGCTCACCGACCAGTTGACGCTGCTTTACCACCAGTGGATGGCCGGCACGGAGGGCCATTCGCCCGCCCCTACGCTCTTTGACCCGGTGGCCGTCGCCTATGCGATTCGCCCTGAGCTGTGCCCGGCCACTCCTCTCCATCTTGATGTGGACGAGAAGGGCTTTACCCGCCCCGGCGAGGGCGCGCCCAATGCGCAGGTCTGTCTCAAATCGGACGAGAAGGGGTTCCAGCAATTTCTGCTGCAACGGGTCGTTGGTGACCAGGCACATTGAGCGGGGAAGAAGTCAGAGTCGGATGGCCATGAATTTCCAACGCCAAGCACCAGCATCAGCGCCCTTTCCAGGGAGATTTATGCATCTGTGAGCTGAGTCACTTGCAACTCCATTGACACTGGGACAAAGTAGGAGAAAAATGGCCAAGCGATCCAAATAGTACCGTTTTGAGCCGCCTATGGAGGGAATGTGAATAACGCAGTGAAAATGTTGTCTTTGGGTGCTGTGGCACTCTTGAGCGCGGGAATGTTTCTCGCCGGTTGCAAGTCAGTTCCAGAGCTGACACAAGCCGACGCGTTGAAGTTGATCCAGGCCAAGTACGACCAGGTAGATCCCGCCGGCGCCAACATCACGGTGGACGATCTGGGCATGAGGCAGGGCCTCACAGCGAAGTATTGGACCAAGTCCAAGGACTATCCCAACAAGTTCTGGGCTGATTTCACCCTGACCGCAGACGGCAAAAAAGCCCTCAAGCTGCCGGGTGGAGGCGACGTGATCCAGTGGCGTCCGGAGAACCCCACCGACAAGAATTTCTCGGTGGTGGTCGTGACGGTTGTCGCGAATCACCTCAAAGCGCACGACGTGACGAATATTCAGGACGAAGTGCTCCCCGGTATCGCGACGGCCAAGGGGGCGACCTTTACTGAAGCAGTCAACCTGGATGGCGTGCCTAACGGTGTGCAAAACATCGCCCACAACCCCGGCAACAAGCTCAGCTCCAAGCGCCAGGCGGATTTTTCGCTCGAGAATGGGGCCTGGAAGCTGCACTCGATCGAGTAACGCAAGAACAGAATGTCCGACGGAGACCGGTTTCTGCCGCTTCGGGGTATCGTTCCTGGCCGGCAGAGTTGAGTCGAAGTGAAAAACTGAAGGCGCGCCAGGATCGATTCTGGCGCGCCTTTCTTGCTGGAATCGCTGCGGCTTACTTGCCCAGCGATCCTTTTGTTTTTCCAGTAACAGCCTGGATGAAAGGCAGGCCGTTTGGCTCGCCGTAACCGGTTACTTCGTCCCACCCCTTGGTGACGCTCAGCGACGAGTCGGTGCCGAAACTGAGCACCAGAGCCTCATCGGTAGCAATGGGCCAGAGGGCGCTGGTGAACTCGCCCTGGTAGTAGAGCTCTCCAGGGTAGAAGAGACCATCGGCAGAATAGAAGTGGGCGCCGGTGGAGTCGTAGATCGTGCCGGTCGGGTCGGATGCAACCAGGGTGGAGTAGGGCCCCACGTCGGTGATTTGCCCAGCTTTTAGCTTGGCAGCCGCCGGAGCGGCAAAACCGAGCGGACTGCCGTTGTACTGATCGGCAATGGCCCAAATGGACGTAAACAGCGGGCTGGCCAGGCTGGTTCCTCCAACGCCGGCCTCGGCATACTGCTGGCCACCGGAGGTGTAAATGATCACCACCCCGGTAAAGGGATCAGCCAACGCGGAGACATCCGGAACGTGACGTCCCTTGCCGCCCAGGCCGCTTTGCCAGGAGGGTTTGGCAAAGTACTCGCTTATGCCGCCGCCTGCCCCGGCATAAAAGAAGCTGTAGTCGGTGGGAGGATCGGTTGGGCCTCCCAAATCCACGTAGACCAGGTTGTTCCCCCACCCGGCAACGATATCCCCCGAACCGAGGGGATTGTTCAAAATGCTGGTGCCGCCGACGGCTGTGGCATAGGGCGAATTGGACGGCACACCGACCGCTCCAAGCGGAGTGCCCAGGCCAAGGTCGCCGCCATCGCCCGAGGAGAACTGGAAGGAAACTCCGGCGGCGGCGCCCTTCTTCAGAACCGCGTTGAAAGCGTCCTCTTCAGCGGCTCCGGCGATGATCTCGTCGTCGTTCTCCCAACTGCTGGAAGCGGTGTAGGCAATCTTGTGGTCGATGATGTACTGCAGCGAGGCGATCTGGTCTTCGTTGTCCTGGCCGGCCGAGGCCACGACGACGATCTTGGCGCCGGGGGCAATGCTATGGGCGGTTTGAATGTCCAGTGCAATTTCCCCGGTCCAACCTGTAAGGTCGGCAGCGTTAGGATTCAGCGGCGGCCCCTCGGGATAGATGACCGAGAAGTTGGACGAGGTCAGCGCCGGCAAGCCGAAGATTTGCGAGTAGGTATTGGCATCGGCCTCGGCGGCGGCGTAGCCGTAAGCCTCCACCAGAGCAATGGTCTGCCCGGTCCCGTCATAGCCTTCCTTGATGAGCGGGGTCAGTCCGTAGTGGTTCTGTAACTGTGTCGGCGAATAGGAAACGGTGAGAGCGGGATTTGCATCGTAAACCGTCCCATAGTAGACGCCCAGCGGCAAGGAGCCACCGGTGGTGTACGTAAACAGGGCTGGAGCACTGAGCGGAGTGCCGGTAATTTCATTCAACAATCCGCCGTTGATCTCCGCCTTGGTCAGCAGCTTCTTGTGCAGCGGCAGATTGGTGCGGGGGTTCTTCGTGACGGTGAACTGGGGCCGGGCGGTATGCCGTTCAAGTCCCGACACGGATGCTACCAGCGCCCCGGCCGAGCCCCTCAGCTGCGCCTCACGAGTGTGGGCGTCAAAGGTCCGGCCATTGTAACTAAAGCTGTGGATCTCGGTCTGGAAGGCGCTTTCTGCCCTGGCCACCGTGCCATGCACGCGGATTGAGTATCGATGGGGATCCGAAGAAACCACGCTGAATCCCTGGCTGACCAGTTCCGCCTCGACGGCTTCGAACTCGGCGGCGGTGGGAGCGTATTTGGCGAAATCCGCGTCTGTAAACCAATGGTGATAGGTGGGCGACGCAGGATCGTAGAGAGCTTCGACGGCTTTGTCGTATGCGGCCGAGTTGTGCAACTGCAGCACAACGGTCAGGTTCAGTTCCTTGCTGGGCTCAACACGCCCCAGATCGTTGGCCAGGGCCACAGCCTTGGGAACGTTCTGGGTGGTCAGGGCCTTGGCGGGGAGGGGTGTCAGCAGAGAGAGCGACACGAATGCCAAGGCGGATAAAGAGCTTCCGATTTTGATCTTCCGTGATGTCATGATTCTCCTCGAAAACATCGGGTTGGGGGATTGCAACCAATGGATGTCGAGCGATCCACGCTAGCCTGGCGGTTTCTCCACGGGGAACAACACACTGGGTCCGGCCAGCGTTTGAGCGCACGAATGAGGGAAAAGCATCGAAGGGTAAGCGGCCTGCAAGGGACGATGGCGGAGAAACCCCTCCATCCATCCGCCGCAAAAGCACAAGTGGCATGCCTTGCCTGTCTTTTTGGAAGAACGCACTCCGCCCAGTCAAGCGTCCAAAGGCTGAAAAGATTGCGTTATACCGTTATGCAAAGCTGTGGTTCGGATTTGAAGCAGAGGTAAAGGTCAACAAGCTTTGATGGGGTCAAGGCCTCGTGGCAGTGCAGAAAGATACGCCATGGCAGAATTGTGGTGGCAGATCCCTTGCGTGTCAATAAAAAAATAGTGCAGGAGTGTACCTGGCAGGAAAGATAGAGCGTCGCCCCCACCCCAAAAAGCGCGCCGGCGCAGATCCCGGAGCCGTAGAAAATGGATGCGTCGCTGTCTTCGAGTGTCAGACTGGATCCTCGATCTTGAGGGGCCGACCTTCTAGCTGCACCCAAATTGGTGCATTTTACGTAGTCGCCGCCTCTTTGTGCGGAAAATCTCTTCAGAAAAGGCGTTTTCCTGCGCCGAAAGTGCGAAAGCGTTGACCCCACCCCCGTTTCTTGTTATTGTAAGAAGGTTCCGCAAGAACGCCTCCGCACGTGTGTCTTAACGACGGAAGCGTATGGGCGGCCCGGCCTGGCACCATTTGGCCCCGCCGGTCCCCGAGGCCAGGTGCAGTCAGCCGGCCAAACAGGTCCCAATCAATGCTCTTTCTTGCGAAGAGCAGGGACAAATCGCATCGGAGCCCGCGCGTTCTCCACCTTGGAGGGCTATGTGGGCCGGAATCGGCGAAACGGAGCTGGCTTTACCTGCGGAAAGTGCGGGGAGAACGCCCGGCCACCGTCCCGGTTCTCGTCTGAGATTGGAACGAAGGCAGACGCGAAGCAGTAACTATGGGGTTTCCGCGTGCGTGCGTCCTTAAATGGTCGCGCAATCGACCCGGAAAGCCTCAATGGGCCTGCTCGCGGCGGTCGAACTTGAGGGTGGCACGGTTTTTTGGCGTAAGGAGTTTCAGGTTGCCTACATTCAATCAGTTGGTTCGCAAGGGGCGCACGGCCCCGCGGTACAAGACGGCGTCACCGGCCTTGCAGGCCTCGCCGCAGCGGCGCGGTGTTTGCACCCGCGTTTACACGCAGACGCCTAAAAAGCCGAACTCGGCGCTGCGTAAAGTAGCCCGCGTGCGGTTGACCAATGGGATTGAGGTCACCACCTACATCCCTGGCATTGGTCACAACCTGCAGGAGCACTCGATTGTGCTGATCCGCGGCGGTCGCGTCAAGGATCTGCCCGGCGTGCGCTATCACGTAGTGCGCGGCACTCTGGATTCGGTGGGCGTGGCCAACCGCAAGCAGAGCCGCTCGAAGTACGGAGCCAAGCGTGCCAAGGGCGGCGCGGCGCCGGCCAAGGGCAAGAAGTAGCAACGGTTCCGGGACGCGGTATCGAACCCGGACTTGGGCAGTGAGCAGCGCTTGAAGCGCGCGAGGATTTTGAGGATTTATGCCGAGAAAAGGGCACATAGCGAAGCGGGAAGTTCCGGCCGATCCGGTCTACGGGTCGACTCTGGTGACGAAGTTCGTCAACTCGATGATGTGGGGCGGCAAGAAGTCGACGGCCCAGGGCATCTTCTATCAAGCGATGAAGAACCTTGAGGAGAAGGGCGGCGGCGAAGAAGCCATCAAGCTCTTCAAGAAGGCGGTCGAGAACTGCAAGCCTTTGCTCGAGGTCAAGACCCGTCGCGTGGGCGGCGCCAACTATCAGGTGCCAATCGAAGTCAATCCCGACCGGCGCACTTCTCTGGCCATTCGCTGGCTGATCACCTACGGCCGCAATCGCGGCGAAAAGGGCATGATCGACAAGCTTTCGAATGAGTTGCTGGACGCGGCCAACGGGCGCGGCGCGGCGATGAAAAAGAAGGAAGACGTTCATCGCATGGCTGAGGCCAACAAGGCCTTCGCTCACTACCGCTGGTAGGCGGAACGCTCACCGATACAGTTGTAGCTGGCTGGAAAGATCTGCCGGCTGAATGGGGTCCGGGTTACCGGACCCAGTGAACCGATCAAACCGCGGGCGGTCAGCGCCCGCAAGGAAGAAACGCCGTGGCTCGCACCATACCTCTGAATCGTTGCCGGAACATCGGAATCATGGCGCACATTGACGCCGGAAAGACGACAGCGACAGAGCGCATCCTCTTCTATACGGGCATCACGCACCGCATTGGCGAAGTGCATGAAGGCACCGCGACCATGGATTACATGGAGCAGGAGCAGGAGCGCGGCATTACGATTACGTCGGCCGCCACCACATGCATGTGGAAGGACGTCCGCATCAACATCATCGACACCCCCGGCCACGTGGACTTCACGGCCGAGGTGGAGCGCTCGCTGCGCGTGTTGGATGGTGCGGTTGCGGTCTTCGACTCTGTCTCCGGCGTACAGCCGCAGACTGAGACGGTCTGGCGTCAGGGCGACAAGTACAAGGTGCCCCGCATTTGCTTTGTGAACAAGATGGACAAGAACGGCGCCGACTTCGAGCACGTTCTGGACACCATCCGCAAGCGCTTGGGCGCGCGTCCGGTTGCATTGCAGATTCCCATCGGCGCAGAGGCCAACTTCAAGGGCGTCATTGACCTGATCGAGATGAAGGCCATCCTCTGGCACGATGAGGCCATGGGTTCGCAGTACGACGTGGAGCCTATTCCCGCCGACTTGCAGAAGAAGGCTGAAGCTTTCCGGACCCAGCTGATTGAGACGATTTCGGAAACCGACGACGTGCTGCTCGAGAAGTTCCTGGAAGGCGACCTGCCGACCATTGCGGAACTGAAGGCCGGCATCCGTCAGGCCACCATCGATCTGAAGGTCTTCCCGGTCATCTGTGGAACCGCCTTCAAGAACAAAGGGATTCAGACCTTGCTGGATGCGGTGATCGACTACCTGCCCAGCCCGATCGACAAGCCCCCGGTGGAAGGAATCAATCCGGATAATATTACCGAGATCCTGACCCGCAAGGCGGACGATTCCGAGCCGCTCGCGGCGCTGGCCTTCAAGATCATCAACGATCCTTTTGGCAAGCTTTGCTTTATTCGCGTGTACTCGGGCACTCTTCACACCGGCGACACCATCGTGAACCCGCGTACCGGGAAGACCGATCGCGTGGGCCGTCTGGTGAAGATGCACGCCAACAAGCGCGAAGACATCACGGAGATTCTGGCCGGCGATATCTGCGCGGTTGTGGGTCTCAAGGAACTGAAGACCGGCGATACGCTTTGCCCGCCGAATCATCCCATCGCTCTGGGCGCAATCACTTTCCCGGAGACGGTCATCTCGGTGGCCATCGAGCCCAAGACCAAGGCTGATCAGGAGAAGATGGGCCTTGCCCTCTCCCGCCTGGCGGATGAGGATCCTACCTTCAAGGTGCATACCGACGAAGAATCGGGTCAGACCATCATCGAAGGCATGGGCGAGTTGCACTTGGAAATTCTGGTTGACCGCATGCGCCGCGAGCACAAGGTTGAGGCCAATGTCGGTGAGCCCAAGGTTGCCTATCGCGAGACCATCCGCAAGTCGGCCGAAGCGGAAGGCAAGTACATTCGCCAGACCGGCGGCTCGGGCAACTACGGCCATTGCAAGTTGCGCATCGAGCCGAATACGCCGGGCGCAGGTTACGAGTTCATCAACGCCATCAAGGCCGGAGCGGTGCCCAAGGAATACATCAAGCCCATCGATCAGGGCGTGCAGGGCGCAATCGAACTGGGTATCCTGGCCGGCTATCCGCTGGTGGACATCAAGGTCACTCTTTTTGACGGCAGCTATCACGATGTCGATTCGAACGAAATGGCGTTCAAGTTCGCCGGTTCGATCGCCTTCAAGGAAGCAGCGCGCAAGGCATCTCCGGTGCTTTTGGAGCCGGTCATGGCAGTCGAAGTCACGGTCCCCGAAGAGTTCATGGGCGTGATCATCGGCGACATCAATTCGCGCCGCGGGCGCATTGAAGGCATGGAGCACCTGGCTGGTTCGCAGGTGGTCAAGGCAATCGTGCCGCTCAAGGAGATGTTCGGTTACGTGAACGACATTCGTTCGTCCACGCAGGGCCGCGCCTCCTACTCGATGCAGTTCGCGCGCTACGAGGAAGCTCCGCGCATGATTGCCGACGAGATCATCGGTCGGGCGCAGGGTAAGTAGTACGAGTGGTCAGGGAACAGTTGTCAGTCGTGATTGTGGCGAGTGAGCTGTATCGGCCTAAGTGAGCATGATGGAACTGTTCACTGGTTACTGACCACTGATCACTGGGTTTTGGGGCTGGAGCCGGATGGCCGGCGCCCCAGGTTGAAACTGGCAGTAAGAGCTACGAAAGGGATTTGGGTTTCTTATGGCGAAGGAAAAGTTTGACCGTTCGAAGCCGCACGTGAACGTGGGAACGATCGGGCACATCGATCACGGCAAGACGACGTTGACGGCAGCGATCACCAAGGTACTTGCGAAGCACAACCCGAAGAACTCTTTCCGTTCGTTCGACTCGATCGACAACGCACCGGAAGAGCGGGAGCGCGGCATTACGATTGCCACGGCGCACGTGGAATACGAGACGGCGAACCGGCATTACGCGCACGTGGATTGCCCGGGCCACGCCGACTACATCAAGAACATGATCACCGGCGCAGCGCAGATGGACGGCGCGATTCTGGTGGTGGCGGCGACCGACGGTCCGATGCCCCAGACCAAGGAGCACGTTCTCTTGGCCCGTCAGGTGGGTGTTCCCTGCATCGTGGTCTTCCTGAACAAGTGCGACGCGGTTGAGGACGAAGAGCTGACCGACCTGGTGGAGATGGAAGTTCGTGAACTTCTGTCGAAGTACCAGTTCCCCGGCGACGACGTACCTGTGATTCGCGGTTCTGCTTTGGGCGCCCTGAACGGCGAGCCGAAGTGGGAAGCCAAGATCGACGAGCTGATGGAAGCGGTGGACAAGTACGTTCCCCGTCCCGATCGCGCGGTTGACCTTCCCTTCCTGATGCCGATCGAAGACATTTTCTCGATCTCCGGCCGCGGCACGGTGGTGACCGGTCGTATCGAGCGCGGCAAGGTGAAGGTGGGCGAAGCTTGCGAGATCGTAGGATTCCGCGAGACCCGCCAGACGGTTTGCACGGGCGTAGAAATGTTCAAGAAGCAGCTGGATGAAGGCATGGCAGGCGATAATGCCGGCATTCTTCTGCGCGGCATTGCAAAGGAAGACGTGGAGCGCGGGATGGTTCTGGCCAAGCCGGGATCGATTACGCCGCACACGAATTTCAAGGGCGAAGTCTACATTTTGAGCAAGGAAGAAGGCGGCCGTCATACTCCGTTCTTCAAGGGTTACCGTCCGCAGTTCTACTTCCGCACGACGGATGTGACGGGAGTTGCGGAGTTGCCCGAAGGCACGGAGATGGTGATGCCGGGCGACAACATTCAGTTGACGATCGAGCTGATTACGCCGGTGGCTTTGGAAAAGGGTCTTCGGTTTGCCATCCGCGAAGGCGGCCGCACCGTAGGCGCGGGCACCGTTTCGGAAATCGTCAAGTAACAGGTTGCAAGCTGCATGGATTGCGCGGGCGGGAGCCTTCGGGCTCCCTCATCGCGGGGAAGATGGACAGGCATGGTAGGACAAAGGATTCGCATCCGTTTGAAGGCATACGATTATCGCGTGCTGGATACCTCGACCGGCGAGATCGTGGAAACGGCCAAGCGCACCGGGGCAACGGTGGCCGGCCCGATTCCCTTGCCGACGATCAAGAACAAGTATTGCGTACTGCGTTCGCCGCACGTGGACAAGAAGTCGCGTGAGGCGTTCGAAATTCGCACCCACAAGCGGCTGATCGATATTCTCGAGCCGACCCAGCAGACCGTGGACGCGCTGATGAAGCTCGACCTGCCGGCCGGTGTCGATGTCGAGATCAAGGCGTTCGAAAAATAGTCACCTGCGGTAAGAGTCAAAATGCGCTTTGCGGCGCACGAATCTCGCGGTAAGCGCGGGAAGTAGCAAAGAGGCTCGGAAGAGCCCCGGCAGTGCGATGGATTGAACATCGCATGATGAGGTAAGGAAGACATGGCAGTTACTGGAATTTTAGGTAAAAAGATCGGCATGACGCAGGTCTTCGACGAAAAGGGCGATGTGCACCCGATTACGGTGCTGCAGGCTGGCCCTTGCGTGATTACGCAGTTGAAGACGCTGGCGAAAGACGGTTACGAGGCCGCTCAGATCGGTCTGGTCGAGTTCGTGAAGGCCAAGAACGTGACCAAGCCGCAGGCGGGCCACTTCGCGAAGACCGAAGCGCCGCCGGTGAAGGTCATCAAGGAAGTTGGGCTTGAAGTCGACGCCGAAGGCGCCGTACCCACCAAGGCCGGCGACCGGGTGCTGGTTGACATTTTCGAGAACGCGACGTTTGTCGACGTGATCGGTACATCGAAGGGCCGGGGCTTTGCTGGCGTTGTTCGCCGCCACGGTTTTGCCGGCGGACCGAAGTCGCACGGACATATGTTCCAGGTGCAGGGCTCGATCGGCGCTTCCAGTTTTCCGTCGCGCGTCTTTCCCGGCACGCGTATGCCTGGCCACATGGGCGCCGCGCAGATCACGGTGCGTAACCTGCGCATTCGCGGCATCGACCTCGAGGAGAACCTCCTGATGGTCGAGGGTGCGGTACCAGGATCACGCGAAGGTTATGTGATGATCTCCAAGGCCAAGACTCCGCCGCGCGAGCGCCGTGGTTTCGCCGGATCCGGTACGGTCGATCCGTTGAAGGCCTCGAAGAAAGCCGGCGGTAAGCGCAAGTAGTTTCTGCGTTGCGGCCCATCGCGCCCTGAACGGCGCACAAGAGATTGAAGCCGGGGGCAGTCCCCGGCAGAAGAAGAAGACGATGGCACAAGTGGATGTAGTGAATCTGAACGGTGAAAAGGTGGGCTCGATCGAGCTGGCCGACGCGATCTTCGCGCCCGGCGAGGTGAACGAGGCTCTGCTGTGGGAGGCGGTCAAGCACTACCGCGCCTCGCTCCGCCAGGGTACCCACAAGACCAAGAGCCGCACCGAGGTCGCCGGATCGGGCAAGAAGCTGTGGAAGCAGAAGGGCACCGGCCGGGCGCGTATTGGCTCGGTGCGTTCGCCTCTCTGGCGTCACGGCTACACGGTGCACGGACCTCAGCCGCGCAGCTACGATTACGCCTTCCCGCGCAAGAAGCTGCAGGGCGCATTGCGCTCCGCTTTGGCTGCCAAGCTGGCCGACGGCAAGTTGACGATTGTCGACACGCTGGAGATCAAGGACGCCAAGACCAAGCTCTACCGCACCGCCCTGGACAAGTTGAACGTGACGCGTACTGCGCTGCTGGTGGAAAACAGCAAGACGCTTACCCCCGCACTGGTGCTGGGTGCGCGTAACCTCAAGGGCGTCGAACTGGTGCTCAACAATGAGGTTCACCCCTACGATCTGCTCCGCTATGAGCGCGCCATCTTCTCGAAGGCCGCTATCGAGCAGCTCGCCGGAGCTCTGGAAAAGACCATTTCGAAGCGCAAGCTCGCTGCACAGACGGAGGCCGCGTAATGTCGACTCTCTATAACGTGATTCGCCGCCCGCTGATTACCGAAAAAGGGCTGGGCGTGAAGGAAACCGAGGGCACGCTGGTTTTTGACGTCGCTCCCGATGCCACCAAGACCGAGGTCAAGCAAGCCGTCGAGGCACTCTTCAAAGTGAAGGTGACCGGCGTCCGGACCGCCAACTACCTGGGCAAGGAACGCCGCCGTGGCAAGTTCACCGGCTTCCGCCCGGATTGGAAGAAGGCATACGTCCGGCTCAAGGCTGGCGAGAAGATGCCCGAGTACGTGAGCAACCTCTAACGGGTTGACTGGCCGTAACTGGCCAAGAAGCAGGATTATCGGAGCTCGAAAGAAATCGGGCGGGCTCCGGAGAAGCGGGGGAGAGCGGCGTTTGAATTTGGGCGCCGGCACTCCAAGACAGGTTTCAGGACAAAGACAATGGCAATCAAGACATACAGACCGATTACGCCGACGCTGCGCTTCAAGACCACGCAGGTCAACGACGACCTGACGACGGATACGCCGCACAAAGCGCTCCTGACGGTCCGGAAACGCACCGGTGGACGCAGCAATACCGGCAGGATGAATGTGCGCCACCAGGGCGGTGGTCATAAGCAGATGATCCGCCTGATCGACTTCAAGCGCGAAAAGTACGGGATTCCCGGACGCGTGGCGACGATCGAATACGATCCGAACCGTTCGGCCCGCATCGCGCTGATCAACTACGCCGACGGCGAAAAGCGTTACATCCTGCAGCCCGTAGGGCTCAAGGTGGGCGCCACCGTCAGCTCCGGTCCCGAAGCCGACATTCTGGTGGGCAACGCACTGCCCTTGAAGAACATTCCTTCCGGCACCGTGGTACACGCCATCGAATTGCGGCCCGGCAAGGGGGCGCAGATGGCGCGCTCGGCAGGAACGCAGGCCCAGTTGGTAGCCAAAGAGGGCGATTACGCCCTGCTGAAGCTGCCCTCCGGCGAGACCCGCAAGGTTCTGGCCGAGTGCATGGCCACCATTGGTCAGGTAGGCAATACGGACCATGAGAATGTGTCCATCGGCAAGGCCGGACGCAACCGTTGGAAGGGCATTCGCCCCGCCAACCGCGGCGTGGTCATGAATCCCGTGGATCACCCGCACGGCGGCGGCGAAGGCAAGACTTCGGGCGGCCGTCATCCGGTTACCCCGTGGGGCCAGCCAACGCGCGGCTACAAGACACGCAACAACAAGCGGACCGACGCCTTTATCGTCAGCCGCCGGGCGAAGTAGAGGAGCGGAAGATTTATGGCACGTTCGACTAAGAAGGGCCCGTTCGTAGATGCGCACCTGACCGTCAAGATTGAGGTGCTCAACCAGGCCAACGACAAGAAGGTTGTGAAGACCTGGTCGCGGCGTTCGACGATCTTTCCCGAGTTCGTAGGTCACACCATCGCCGTGCACAACGGCAAGAAATTCGTTCCGGTCTACGTGACCGAGAACATGGTGGGACACAAGCTCGGCGAGTTCGCTCCGACGCGCACTTTCAAGGGGCACACCGGCGGCAGCAAGGCTGCCGAGACCACCGCCAAGCCGCGGTAGATGTGAGATTCGGCGCACGGGGCCCAGGCCCCGGGGCGCTGGAGAGATTGAGGAAGGCATACCAATGGCAGTCGAGACAAAGGAATACCGGGCCGAGGCCAAGTTTCAGCGCGTGTCGCCGCAAAAGGTGCGCCTGGTGCTGGACCTGATCAAGGGCCGGGGTGTTCAGGAGGCGCTGGAGACAGCGGCCTTCACCAAGAAGCGCATCGCCCCGGTGATCCACAAGTTGTTGACCTCGGCGGTGGACAACGCCAAGTATGTGGCAGGTGAGCAAGGGTTGGACTTGGACGTGGATAACCTCTACGTCAAAACCGCCCTGGCCAATGACGGACCGCGCTTGAAGCGCATCCGCCCCGCCCCCATGGGACGCGCGTTCCGCTACCAGCGCCGGACGACGCACATCGTGCTCGCGGTCGCCGAGCGCGAAGTAGCTGAGGGTCTGGTGACCAAGGCGGAACAGCCGAAGACGGCGGGCAAGGCAACCAAGACGAAGGCCGGCAAGAAGGCCTAGAGGGTTTTGAGGAAAATAGCATGGGACAGAAAGTCCATCCTTACGGATTCCGGCTCGGAGTGAACAAGCCGTGGCGTTCGCGCTGGTTCTCTGAGCGCGACTATGACAAACTCCTGGTCGAGGATGTCAAGCTCAGGGCTGAGCTGAAAGACAAGCTGAAGGCCGCTGGTGTCAGCTCGGTGGAAATCGAGCGGCCGGGCAACAAGCTGCGCTTCCTCATCCGCACCGCCCGGCCGGGCATCGTAATTGGCCGCAAGGGCGCTGAGATCGAGAAGCTCAAGACCGAACTCGGCAAGCGCACCAGCCGTGATGTCTTTATCGACATCATCGAGGTGAACAAGCCGGAGCTGGATGCTCAGCTGGTCTCGGAGAACATCGCTCTCCAGCTTGAAAAGCGCGTCAGTTTCCGCCGCGCCATGCGCAAGAGTGTCGATTCGGCACTGCGCTTTGGCTGCAAGGGAATCAAGGTGCGTGTTTCGGGTCGCTTGAACGGCAATGAAATCGCCCGTTCGGAGTGGTATCTGCAGGGACGTCTGCCGTTGCACACGCTGCGCGCCGACATTGACTATGGTTTCACCGAGGCGCACACCACCTACGGCGTAATCGGCGTCAAGACCTGGATTTATCGCGGCGACATCTATGAGCAGAAGCGCCGTCAGGCTCCGCCGGTTGGAACGTCGGTATTTTAAGAGCAGTGATCAGTGATCAGTGGTCAGTGATCAGTTTGTGGTTCTGAGTTTTTAGAAGGTTAGGTGCAGGATTCAGTTGCGAGCGGTCCATCTGCGAGTTCAGGCAGCGGCCCACTGACCACTGATGACTGACCACTGACCACTCGTTTCGAGGTTTTTGCTATGTTGATGCCAAAGAAGGTGAAGTTCCGCAAGCAGCAGAAGGGCAAGCGCCGGGGTAAGGCGTGGCGTGGCTCTTCGCTCTCGTTCGGTGAGTACGGTTTGAAGGTCTTGGAGTGCGGATACATCACTGACCGGCAGATCGAAGCCAGCCGTATCGCCATGACCCGCTTCATCAAGCGCGGCGGCAAGATCTGGTTGCGCCTGTTCCCGGACAAGCCGATCACCAAGAAGCCCGCCGAAGTCCGAATGGGTTCGGGCAAAGGCTCGCTGGACCACTGGGTCGCGGTCGTCAGGCCGGGCAAGATTCTCTTCGAGATGGAAGGGGTCGCCCCCGAGGTCGCCGAAGAGGCAATGCGCTTGGCGTCAAACAAGCTGCCGCTCAGGACCAAGTTCGTAATGCGGCCGGGCGCCGTAAGGGTTGAGGCCGCGGCCAAGCAGGTCTAGCTTCTCTCCCTCCCCGCAGCTTTCTTTGCGGGGACGAAGAAGCAAGGTACCAGGCAAGCCGGGCAAGTGTTCAGGACGCGCCGCAAGTCTCCATCAGGGACAGGCCGAGCGCCGGAGAGAGAAACAGAGATGGAACTCGAGAAGATTCGCAATTTGAGCGACGAGGAACTGGCTCACCAGGTGAAGACCACCGCTGAGCAGCTGTTCCGGCTGCGCTTTCAGGTCTCCCTGGGACAGAATGACGGAGTGAAAAAGCTCCGCGAGCTGCGCAGGGAAATCGCCCAGATCAAAACCGTGGCCAGAGAGCGCGAACTGGGCATTCGGGGCGCGGCTGGCGACACGGCGGCGAAAGCCGGGAAGGAAACCCGCTAAATGACGGCGACAACAGAAGCAGTACAGGCGCCGGCGACAGCCTCGCGACGCAATGAGAAGGTCGGCCAGGTCGTTTCGACGAAGATGCAGAAGACCATCGTGGTCGAAGTCGAGATGCGCAAGCCGCACCCCAAATACAAGAAGATCATGCGTACCACCAAGAAGTTCTACGCGCACGACGAGCAAAGCTCCGCGCGCATGGGCGATGTGGTGCGTATTCGTGAAACCCGGCCGCTGAGCAAGCTGAAGCGCTGGTCTCTCGAAGAGATTGTGCGGCGTTCCGCCCTCGGCCAGCTCGAGGATGCGGCACCGAAGGCCGCAATCAAGGCTGCCAACTAACTCGAGCGAGTAAGGAGAAGTACCCATGGCTGTTCAAATGAGAACCATGCTCGTGGTGGCCGACAACTCCGGCGCACGCAAGCTGCAAGTGATCCTGCCGCTGGGCGGCGGGTTGGGCAAGCAGGCCGGACTCGGCGACATTGTGACCGCCGCGGTCAAGGAGTCTTCGCCCGATGGTACGGTGAAGAAGGGCACAGTGGTGAAGGCGGTTATCGTCCGCACCCGCCTGGCACATCGACGCAAGGACGGCACTTACGTCCGCTTCGACGAAAATGCCGCGGTGGTGATCGACGATTCGCATGAGCCGGTAGGCACGCGCGTTTTCGGACCGGTGGCCCGCGAGTTGCGCGACAAGAAGTTTCTGAAGATCGTTTCGCTGGCCCCCGAAGTCGTTTAACAGCGGTCAGTGATCAGTGAACAGTTGTCAGTTGTTACTGTGGCGTTTGCGGCTGTGTTCTCTCGATCAGGTTCTGTTTGGTAGATGCCGATTGCGGCAATGAAAGAACTGATCTCTGACCACTGACCACTGTCCACTCTATTTGGAGAAGAGATGCCGAGTTTGAATATTCATCGCAACGATACGGTCAAGGTCCTCACGGGCTCCGACCGCGGCAAGACGGGCCGTGTACTGCGCGTCTTCCCCGACAAGGGCACTGTGCTTGTCGAGCATGTCCGTGTGGTCAAGAAGACGGTTTCGAGCAAGCAGGGACAGCGGACCAAGGGCGGCATCGCCGAACAGGAATCGCCGATCAATGTCTCGAATGTCGCGATCATCTGCCCCAACTGCGGGCCGGTGCGCGTAGGCTTCAAGGCCGAAGGCGACGTCAAGACGCGGGTCTGCAAAAAATGCGGACAGACGCTGCCGACCAAAGCCAAGTAACGGGATCCCAAGCCGGATCGAAGAGGCGTATCGTACGCATCTTCTCTTCCGGCCAACCCCTTCCGCAACGGTAAACGGCTCCACTCTGTGAGCTACTCCGGGCGCCGGAAGAAAGAGAGTAAACACGATGGCTGCAAGGCTGAAAGAAAAGTATTTCCAGGTTATCAAGCCGGCTCTGCAAAAAGAGCTGGGGCTTGAGAACACGATGGCTGTGCCCATGCTGGACAAGATTGTCATCAACATGGGACTGGGCGAAGCCACCCAGAACACCAAGCTGCTGGACCCGCTGGTGGCCGATCTGGCCGCGATCGCCGGGCAGAAGCCGGTGACCACCAAGGCCAAGAAGTCCATCGCGGCCTTCAAGGTGAGAGAAGGCATGTCGATTGGCGCCATGGTGACACTGCGCAACGACAAGGCCTACGAGTTTTTGGACCGCCTGATTTCGACGGCCCTGCCCAGGGTCAGGGACTTCCGCGGCGTCTCCACAAAGAGTTTTGATGGGCGCGGCAACTACACCATCGGGCTGCGCGATCAGCTGATCTTCCCGGAAATCGATTATTCCAAGGTGGAAAAGCTGAAGGGCATGAACATCACCATTGTGACCACGGCGAAGGACGATAACTCGGCGAGAGCGCTCTTGCGCCTCTTCGGCATTCCCTTCCGTCAGGGTGCGTAAGAAATGCTTTTTGCTGCCAGCTTTCAGCCTCTAGCTTCATCGGGGAGAAACCAGCAGCCGAAGCGAACTGAATTCGAGTTTGTTTCCTTCGCTTGAGAACCAGGTTCAGCGGGGAGCAAGCCAGAAGCTAGAAGCGAGAAGCTGATAGCCGGGGTTGAAGAGGATTATGGCAACCACTGCAAAAAGGGTGAAGGACGCGCGGAAGCCGAAGTTCAGCTGCCGCAAGCACAACCGGTGCCAGCTCTGCGGGCGACCGCGCGGTTTTCTGCGCAAGTTTGGCATCTGCCGCTTGTGTTTCCGCGCTTTGGCGCTCAAGGGTGAGATTCCCGGCGTCGTCAAGTCGAGCTGGTAGCTTTCCAGGGCTCAGGGTTCAGGTCTCAGGGGCAGCGTAGAATAGAACTGACCCCTGACAACTGTTCCCTGACAACTGTTTTAAGTGCATTCCCGCTGGTTCTCCCTGAAGCCTGGCAATGAAGGCAGGGAGCGAACGGGGAATGAAGGAGAAGGAATGAGTCTGACCGACCCAGTAGCAGATTTTCTGGCGCGGATCCGGAATGCAATCCGGGCGCGTCACCAGAAGCTGGATGTTCCCGCTTCGAAGCTGAAGACCGAGATTGCCCGCATCCTCAAGGAAGAGGGCTACATCTCGAACTACAAGACCCAGGAAGAAGAAGGCAAGCCGATTCTCCGCGTGTACTTGAAGTACGGCGGAACCGAAGCTGCCATCCGTGACCTGGCGCGCATCTCGCGTCCCGGCTGCCGCGTTTATATCGGCCACGACGAGATCAAGCGCGTGCAGGGCGGTCTCGGCATTTGCATCCTCACTACGCCCAAGGGCGTGATGACCGGCCGCCAGGCGCGCCGCGAGGGTGTGGGCGGCGAGTTGCTTTGTGAAGTTTGGTAATAACAGTGGTCAGTGGTCAGTTGTCAGTTGTCAGTCGAGAGCTGGTCACTGAAAACTGATCACTGTTGTACGGGCTGCAGTGGAACGATGAGACGTTGAGCTGGTTACTGAAAGCTGAATGCCGTCTCTCGGGACTCGCAAGCCGCTGAAGGGTTGAATCGATGTCGCGTATTGGAAAAAAACTTATCCCGCTGCCCGCGGGCGTCAAGTATACGGTTGAGGGCAACACGGTTCTGGTCGAGGGCCCCAAGGGCAAGGTCTCGGCGCTGATTGCCGAAGGCATCTCGCTCGAAACCAAGGACGGCATCCTGCATGTCAACCGCGAAAGCGACAAGTACGCCGCCTTTCATGGTCTGACCCGCGCGCTGGTTTTCAACGCCGTGCAGGGCGTCACCACGGGATGGAAGAAGGAACTGGACATCGTCGGCATCGGCTATCGCGCCGAGCTGAAGGGCAAGGGCATGGTGGTCTTTACACTGGGCTACTCCCACCCCATCGAGTTTCCGCTTCCCACTGGCATCGAAGCCACCGTCGACCCCAAGCAGACTCACCTGATCATCTCCGGCATCGACCGGCAGAAGGTTGGCCAGGTAGCCGCCGACATGCGCTCGCTGCGCAAGCCGGACCCCTACAAGAACAAGGGTGTGCGCTACTCGGACGAGAAGCTGAAGAAGAAGGCCGGCAAGACAGGCTCTAAGTAAAGCAGTGATCAGTGGATAGTGATCAGTTTGAACGTGCTAGAACCCAACTGACCACTGTCCACTGAACATCAACCGAACGGGACCGCAAGGCGGCTCCGCTAATAGGAACGAGAGACCCATGATTACCCAGACCAAGAGGAACGCAATCCGCCAGCGCATTCACGACCGCATCCGTCGCAAGCTCGCGGGTACGGAAGAGCGGCCGCGGCTGAACGTCTACCGCTCGCTCAACCACATTTACGCGCAGGTGGTCGACGATCAGAAGGGCGAAACCCTGGTTTCGGCCTCCTCGATGGCGCTCAAGCTCAAGACCGGCGGCAACGTGGCCGCGGCCAAGGAGATTGGCAAGGCCGTCGCCGAGCTGGCTGTTGCCAAGGGCGTCAAGAAGGTGGTCTTCGATCGCGGTGGCTACCTCTACCACGGGCGCATCAAGGCCCTGGCCGACGCCGCTCGCGAAGCAGGCCTGGAGTTCTAAGAGCAGTGAACAGCGAACAGTGACGAGTGAACAGTAAAGGCGCTTTGCGCCGTTGAGCAGGGGGAAATGACCACTGTTCACTGGCCACTGGCCACTGAAAGAGACGAGAGAGCAATGACGATCTTGAAGAAAAAACTCGATGCCAACCAGTACAACCTGAAGGATCAGGTGGTCTCCATCAATCGCGTGACCAAGGTGGTCAAGGGCGGCAAGAATATGTCGTTCGCCGCGCTGGTGGTGGTGGGCGACGCTGCTTCGGGCGTGGTCGGCTACGGTTCGGGCAAGGCCAAGGAGGTTCCCCAGGCCATTCGCAAGGGAATCGAAGCGGCCAAGAAGAACCTGGTCCGCATTAACTTGACTGAGACCACGATTCCGCATCTGGTTCTGGGCCGTTATGGCGCCGGCCATGTGCTGCTCAAGCCGGCTCCCGAAGGCACGGGCGTTATCGCCGGTGGCGCAGTGCGCGCGGTCATGACCTCGTGCGGCGTGCAGAACGTGCTCACCAAGAGCCTCGGCACCGCCAATCCCCATAACGTCATCAAGGCCACGTTCGACGCCCTGGTGCAGTTGCGCGACCGGGCCGATGTGGCCGCAATGCGCGGAAAATCGGTCGAGGAGCTCTAATCATGGCTGAGACCAAGATGATTCGCATTCAGTACTACCGCTCCAAGAACTCGACGCCCACCAAGCACAAGCTGGTGGTCAAGGGGTTGGGCTTTACACGGCTCAACCAGATCGTCGAGCGCGTGGACACCGAGTCCACTCGCGGCATGGTCAAGGCCATTCCGCACCTGGTCCGGATCCTCGAAGACTAGTTCGGGCGAACCAAATTCACGCCGCCTGGGCCGGATAGGTCCACGGCGCACAACGCGAGTCGGCAGGAGATGTGACGCCCGCCGGCGCTACAGCGAGGAAATCATGGCAAGGAATCTATCGAATCTGCGCGCGCCCAGGAAAGCCAACACCGGGCGCAAGCGTGTCGGCCGCGGTATGGGCTCCGGCATGGGAAAAACAGCGACCCGCGGCCATGACGGCCAGGGCTCCCGCTCCGGCTTCAGCCTGATGCGTGGTTTTGAAGGCGGCCAGATGCCGCTCCACCGCCGCTTGCCCAAGCGCGGTTTTACCAATATCTTCCGCACCGAGTACACCGTGGTGAACCTGGACCGCATCGCCGGCCTCAACCTCGATGTCACTGAGATCACGCAGGACGATTACAAGAAGCTTGGCCTGTCTTCCAGCAAGAAGGCGCTGATCAAGATTCTTGGTTCCGGCGAGCTGACTTCGGCCCTCACCATCCACGCGCACAAGTTCTCCAAGTCCGCCGTCGAGAAGATCGAAAAGGCGGGCGGCAAGGCCGTGCTTCTGGGCGGCGACGCTCCGGTGGCGCGCAAGGGAAAGCTGCTTCCCAAGGCCGCAAGGCAACAGTAAGTTTGTGACACTTCGGGGAGCAGGTCCTTCTGCTCCCCGAGGCTGCGCCCAGGGTCGCTCGGGATGACAGGGCTCATGGGCGGCAGGACACGCAAGGCCCTGCGCGGGTAAGATGTTCAGTGGCAAGATTCGAGTGGCGTCAAACGCCCTGAAGCGGATAACCAACTATGCTTGAGAAGTTTCTCAATATCTTCCGGATTCCCGACCTGCGCAAGCGGGTTCTGTTCACCCTGTTCATCCTCGCCATCTACCGTTTGGGCGCACACATTCCTACGCCCGGCGTGAACGGCAAGCTGCTGGAGCAGCTCTTCAGCACCCAGGGCGGATCCGCTCTCGGGCTGATGGATCTGTTTGGGGGCGGCAACCTGCGCAAGATGACCATCTTCGCGCTGGGCATCATGCCGTACATCACCGCATCGATCATCTTCCAGTTGCTCACCGTGGTCTATGAGCCCCTGGCGCGCATTCAGAAGGAAGGCGAGCTCGGCCGGCGCAAGATCACCCAGTGGACCCGTTACATGACGGTCATCCTGGGCGCCTTGCAGTCGATCGGCATCGCCGCCATCCTGCAAAAGGGTGGCATGGTGTTGAATCCCGGCATCAGCTTCAGCTTGATGACGGTTCTCACCCTCACCACCGGCACCGCCTTCATCATGTGGCTGGGCGAGCAGATTACCGACCGTGGCATCGGCAACGGCATGAGCCTGCTCATCTTCACCGGCATCATCGCCGGCCTGCCCCGCGGCGCGGCCGAACTCTATCAGAAGGTCCAGACCAACGCCTGGGGCACCTTCACCTTCCTCGCAGTGCTCTTGCTGGTTGCGGTCATGGCGGCTGTGGTCGCCTTCATCGTCTTCGTCGAGCGCAGTGAGCGGCGCATTCCCATCCAGAGCGCACGCCGCATCGTCGGCCGTCGCATGATGGGCGGCCAGTCCAGCCATTTGCCCCTCAAGGTCAACTCCGGCGGCGTCATGCCCGTCATCTTCGCCAGCTCCATCCTCTCGGCGCCCATGCTCTTCAGCCAGGTGGAGTTCGTGCAGAACAGCCGCTTCCTGCAGCCCATCGTGCAGGCCTTGCAGCCCGGCTATCCCTGGTACGAGACCCTCTACGTCCTGGGCATCATCTTCTTCGCCTACTTCTACATCTCCATCGTGATGAAGCCGGACGATATTGCCGACAACTTCCGCAAGTCGGGCTCCTTCATCCCTGGAATCCGCCCCGGCAAGCGCACCTCGGACTTCATCAACGACATTCTTACCCGCATCACCCTGGTCGGCGCACTTTACCTGATCGTGATTTCCCTGGTGCCCACCTTCCTGATCTCGGGTATTCGTTTCGATAAGCTTTTCCTCGTCGGCAGGTTCTTTGAGAGCCTTCCGGCCTGGGCGACACACGGTTTGGGGGTCAACTTCTACTTTGGCGGCACCTCTCTGCTCATTGTGGTGGGTGTGGCCATGGACACTGTCAACCAGATCGAATCGCAGCTGATCATGCGCCACTATGACGGCTTTTCCCCGCGCTCCGGTCGCATTCGCGGAAGGAAAACCTGGTAATGACTTCATCTGAAGTTGCTGTCGAGGAAGGCCGGGAAACGAGTCGCAAGACCGTTCCCGGCCCCATTCTTTTGTTGGGCGCACCGGGCGTGGGCAAGGGGACCCAGGCTAAGGAACTGGTGAAGATCTGGGGTATTCCGCAGATCTCCACTGGCGATCTGTTGCGCGCCAATGTAGCCCAGGGAACCGAACTGGGCAAAATCGCCAAGGAAATCATGGGGCGCGGCGAACTGGTTCCCGATTCCCTGGTCAACGAGATGGTCGCGGTGCGCTTGCAGCAGCCCGACACGGTCAACGGTTACATCCTGGACGGTTTCCCACGGACCCTGACACAGGCCGGCTGGCTGGATGGCCGCCTGGCCGCCCAGGGCACGCAGCTCCCCGTGGTTGCTGTCAGCATTCAGGTGGACTATAATCAGTTATTGCGTCGCATTACCGGACGCAGGAATTGTCCCGTCTGCCAGCGCATTTATAACATTTACTCGCATCCCCCCCTTAAAGAAGGCATTTGCGATGTGGATGGAGCGGCGCTGGTCCAGCGAGCCGACGATACGGAGAAGGTTTTCCAGGAGCGTATGCGCGCCTATGAAGCCATGACCGCACCGGTCGTCGAGCATTACCGGGCCCTGGGACGATTTACGGAAGTAGCTGGAGACGGACCGATCGCGGGAATCGCGGCCGGCATTGTTACCGCCGTCGAGCGGTTGCGGAAGTAGCGCAGCCGAACGGCGAGTTTGTGCGTGAGTAATGAGATACGAGTTGCCAGTAGTCAGTTCTCTGGGGTCGATTGAGACTTTCGAGAGCTGATTGCTGACAGCCGATCACTGAAAGCTGGTTGTCAGAGTGGCTGTTGTACTGAAGTCGTCACAGGAAATTGAAAAGATGCGCCGCGCGGGCCGGGTGGTCCACGATGTGCTCCAGGTGCTACGCGCCCATGTAAAACCGGGCGTCACCACTCTGGATTTGGATCAGGTGGCTGAGGCTGAACTGGCCAAGGTTGGCGCCAAGGCAGCTTTCAAAGGCTATGGCGGGTATCCTGCCGTGCTTTGCGCCTCAATCAACAGCGAGGTGGTCCACGGCATTCCTTCCGCCAAGCGCGTCCTCAAGGAAGGGGATATCGTTTCCCTCGACTTTGGGGCGTTTGTCGAAGGCTTCTGTGGCGATTCCGCCATTACCGTCATCGTGGGCGATAAGGTCGACCCGGTTACGGCGCGGCTGGTCAAGGTCACCGAGGCGTCGCTCAAGGAGGCCATCAAGGTCGTCCGGCCCGGCGCGACTCTGGGCGATGTAGGTGCGGCCGTGCAGAATGCGGTCGAGGCCGAGGGCTTCTCGGTAGTACGGGATTTTGTGGGCCATGGCATCGGCGTCCACATGCACGAAGATCCTCAGGTGCCGAACTTTGGCCACGCTGGCAAGGGCATGAAGCTCCGCGCCGGCATGGTCATCGCCATTGAGCCCATGGTGAATGCGGGCAAACCGGACGTGCTGGTGCTGGACGACGGTTGGACCGCGGTGACCGCGGATGGAAGCATGAGTGCTCATTTTGAGCACACGGTGGCGGTGACTGCCACCGGAGCGAGAGTTTTAACCGAGTAGCACGCTCGGTCCAACAGGCCGGTAACGCCCATGCGGCGGTCCGGCGGAAGCGGGACACAGTTTGTCGAAGGAAGACGCGATTGAGGTAATGGCAGTGGTGACGGAGACGTTGCCCAATGCCATGTTCAAGGTCAAGCTCGAGAACAATCACGAGGTGCTGACCCATGTCTCCGGAAGAATGCGCAAGAACTTCATCCGCATCCTCCCCGGCGACCGCGTGGCCGTAGAGTTGAGTCCCTACGACCTGAACCGCGGGCGGATCGTGTACCGCTACAAGTAGCCTTTGGCTTCTAGCGATCAGCTAGTTTGTTGGAAGTTGAAAAGTGTACGTAATCGCAGGAATGTGGCTGGAAGCTGGAAGGTAAAAGCTGGCAGCTGGCAACTTTCGGGAAGGGCAGCAATCAATGAAAGTCCGTGCATCGGTAAAGAAGATTTGCGTCAAGTGCAAGGTCATTACCCGCCGTGGGGTGGTTCGAGTGATCTGCGAGAACGCAAAGCACAAGCAGCGCCAGGGCTAGTTCGTCCCTGACACCAGCCGATCCCTCCGCGTCAGTGAACGGTTCATTGACCCAAGGAAAAGGGGCTAGTTAGCCTGAGTCAAGGCTTGCGAGGAACCCCAGAGGCGATTGGCTCCACCCGTGCGAACCGGTTAAGGCCGGAGGCACAACACCGAAGCAGCAAAGGAATCAGAATGGCACGTATTGCTGGCGTCGATCTGCCCCGCAACAAGCAGGCTCGGATCGCGCTTACATACATCTTCGGCATCGGAGATCCCCGTGCGCGCAAGATCCTGGAAAAGGCCGAAGTTGACGGCTTCAAGAAGATCCAGGACCTGGGCGAGGACGAGGTAAACCGCATCCGCCAGGTGATCGAGGACGAAGGGAATGTGGAGGGCGACCTGCGTAAGGACGTCCAGATGCACATCAAGCGCCTCATCGATATCCAAAGCTATCGTGGCACCCGTCACCGGCGTGGTTTGCCGGTCAACGGCCAGCGCACCCACACCAATGCTCGCACCCGCAAGGGCCCCCGTAAGGGCACGGTTGCTGGCAAAAAGAAAGCGACGGCTAAGTAATGGCGAAACCAGAGCAGAAAGCCGGCGCCGGCAAGGCAGGCAAGAACAAGAAGTTCAAGAAACGCGAACGCAAGAATGTGCCGTTTGGCATTGCGCACATTCAGGCCACGTTCAACAACACCATTGTCACCATCACCGATCAGGTGGGCAACACGCTGAGCTGGAAGAGTTCGGGTTCGCTCGGTTTCCGCGGCTCCCGCAAGGGCACTCCCTTCGCGGCGCAGCAGGCAGCCTCGAACGCCGCAAGCATGGCGCGCGATCACGGTTTGCGCGCGGTCGATGTGCGCGTCTCCGGTCCTGGTTCGGGCCGCGAGTCCGCCATCCGCGCACTGGCCGCTGCCGGCGTTGAAGTCCGCTCCATCCGCGACGTCACTCCGGTGCCCCACAATGGCTGCCGTCCGCCCAAGCGGCGCAGAGTGTAATTACAGTGCTCAGTGGACAGTGGTCAGTGAACAGCCTGCGGGCCCTTACTGTCCACTGTCCACTGTTCACTAGAACCGGGCCGGGATGAAATCTCCTCCGCGAGATGTAAACCGGCCGTCATCCGAAGTCAGGAGAAAGAATGGCACGTTATACCGGACCCGTCTGCCGCCTCTGCCGTCGTGAGGCTACAAAGCTCTTCTTGAAGGGCGCCAAGTGCGCCAGTGACCGTTGCCCGCTGGAGAAGCGTAATTTTCCTCCCGGCATGCACGGCAAGGACCGCAAGGCCAAGATCGTCGGCTACGGTCTGCAGTTGCACGAGAAGCAGAAGGCGAAGCGCATCTACTTCACCCTGGAAAGCCAGTTCCGCGAGTACTACGAGAAGGCCAATCGCGCTCCCGGCGTTACCGGCGACCTGCTCATCCAGCAGTTGGAGCGTCGCCTGGACAACGTGGTGTACCGCCTCGGCTTTGCTATCTCGCGCCGCCAGGCCCGCCAGGTTGTGCGTCACGACCATATCGAGGTGAACGGCCGCAAGGTCAACATTCCCTCCTATGAAGTGAAGGTTGGTGACGAAATCGCCATCCGTACCGCCGCCAAGAAGATGGTCATCCTGGAACAGGCCACGCAGTACGCCGCGGCCAATCCCACGCCCTCGTGGCTCGAAGTCAATTTCGAGAACCTCTCGGGCCGTGTGCTCGCTCTTCCGCAGCGCAAGGATATCCAACTGCCGGTCAACGAGCAGCTCATCGTCGAACTGTACTCGAAGTAACAGGGAACAGTGAGCAGTGAACAGTGGACAGTAACCAAGCCCGAACAGGCACTTACTGACCACTGACCACTGTTCACTGTCCACTGCATTTCAAACGAAGGAGAACTTGCGCGGCCGCCGCAAAATGCATCGCGACGTACATGCCGTGCGGGAATTGTGAGATAGATATGCTTTGGAGAGGATTTCAAAAGCCGAAGCGCCTGGCAGTCGATGCCGAGACGCTGACCAACACATTCGGCAAGTTCAGCGCTCAGCCCTTCGAGCGCGGCTTTGGCACCACCATCGGCAACGCCCTGCGCCGCACCCTGCTCAGCTCCATCGAGGGCGCTGCGGTCACTGCCGTTCGCATTGAAGGCGTTCTGCACGAGTTCCAGTCGATGACCGGCGTGGTGGAAGATGCCACCGACATCATCCTGAACCTCAAGCAGGTGCCCTTCAAGCTCAATGGCGAAGGCCCCAAGGCGCTCTATCTGCGCGCCGACCAGCCTGGCGTGGTCACCTCCGGCATGATCGAAGCCGACGGCGACGTCGAAATCCTGGACAAGAACATCTATATCGCCACCGTTTCCGAAGGCGGCAAGCTGGACATGGAAATGCGCCTCAAGCGCGGCCGTGGCTACATCTCCGCTGACAAGAACTTCGACGCCGATCTGGGCATTGGCTTCATTCCCGTCGATTCGGTTCACTCCCCCGTGCGTCGCGTCAACTACATCGTGGAAGCCGCCCGCCTGGGACAGATCACCGACTACGACAAGCTCACCCTGGAAGTGTGGACCAACGGAGCTGTGTTGCCCGCCGACGCTGTCGGCCTGGCCGCCAAGCTGCTCAAGGACCACATGAATATCTTCATCAACTTCGAAGAGGAAATTGAGGCTGAAGCGCGCGGCGAAGAGGGTCGTACCCTGCTCCGCAACGACAACCTCAACCGCTCCGTCGAAGAGCTGGAGCTGTCGGTTCGCAGCTACAACTGCCTGAAGAATGCCAACATCCAGACCATCGGCGAATTGGTGCAGAAGACCGAAGCCGAAATGCTCAAGACCAAGAACTTTGGTCGCAAGAGCTTGAACGAGATCAAGGAAATTCTCGCTCAGATGGGCCTTTCACTGGGCATGAAGATCGACGAAAACGGCAATGCCGTCCCCGGACCCACCAGCATCGCTCCCGCCGCTGCCCTGGCCGCCAGCTATGGCCACTACGACGACGAGGACGAGCCCCTGGATTCCGTCGACCTCCAGTTGCCCACCGAGACCGAAAACTTTTAACAGCGAACAGTGAACAGCGGACAGTGGACAGTGTTCACTGTCCCCTGACCACTGTTCACTGTTCACTGACTACCGATTCGAAAGAGAGCTTCACCATGCGCCATCGCAATGCAGGATTCAAGCTCGGACGCAATACCAGTCATCGCCGCGCCCTGTTGCGCAACCTGGTTACGTCCGTCCTCACGGAAGACCGTGTAGAGACAACCGTCACCAAGGCCAAGGCTGTCCGTCCGCACGTCGAAAAGATGATCACCTTGGGCAAGAAGGGCGATCTTCATTCGCGCCGTCAGGCCCTCAGCTTTCTCATGACCGACAAGGCCGTTACGCGGCTCTTTGAGGTTGTCGCGCCGCGTTACGGCGATCGCCAGGGCGGCTATCTGCGCATCGTTCGCACCGGCTTCCGCAAGGGCGACGGAGGCGAAAAGGCCTTCATCGAACTTCTGGGCGCCGAAAAGCAGCTCGATGCCAAGCGCCAGAAGCGTGACGACATCAAGGCCAAGAAGCGCGCCGAACTCGAAAAGCAGTTGGAAGAAAGCAAAACCGACGAAGAGAAGAAGGAAAAGGGCGGCGAAGAGGCTGCGTAAAGCGGCTTCTCTCTGACGTTCCTTTCTCTCGAAAGGCCACACGGGCGCATCCCCTCGCGGGATGCGCCCGTGTTTGTTCTGTTGGACTCCTTGGGCCTGTAAGTCCGCCTTCACCTCGTGTCTGCCGTCCCTCACCACGCGCCTGTCATCCCTTACCTCGCATCTGCCACCCGTCGGAAACCGCTCGGTATGTAATGCTTTACTAGGGAGGGAATCAAAAATCGAGGAAGAGCCACGATGAATCGTATTTGCACGACGGCGGGCGCTGCCCTATTGGCGTTTTGCTCATGGGCGGTGGCGCAAGAGTCTTCTCCGGCGGCTCCGACCAAAGGCCAACCAACCGCTGGCCAACAGGTAGCGGGAGGCGGCAGCCTAAGCGCCGAGGAAAAGACCCAGATTAATCTCGCCGGACAGAATTTCTCGGTCAGAAAGTTCGCCGAAGCCTTGGTCATTTACAAACCCTTGGCGACCGCCCATCCCAGCGACTTGACGATCTCCAAGCTGGCCGCCGAGTCGGCCATCAACGTGGGCGAAAAGATGTATGCGCTGGGCCTTCTGACACCCATCGAAACGGCTTCGGCGAACGATTGGCAGGCAGCGGCCCTGCTGGCACGCATCTACGCGGAATCCGGAGACAAGCAGCATCGCGATGCGGAAATGACGCACATGCAGGACATGTACAACCGGGGCATCATCCCTGCCAGCCTGCGACAATATCTGCTTGAGACGATCCAGATTGATGGCCAAAAAACCATGTGGATATGGCATTCGCTGACGCCGTGGGGAACGCAAAAAGTCTACGATTACGCGCGCGTCTTCGACAGCAGCGGCCAGGTTGTCTATCGGATGGAACTGGAAAGCATGGACATCGACCAGAGCACCTTCGCCAAAACCAATCCAACCGAAGCAGCCGCGGGTGTGCGCATGTTTTCCTTCGATAGCTACAGCCTGGATGCTGCGAATGCCAACGGTACGCTGACTTCAACCCACGCCACGATCGACATGTTTGTTGGCCAGCCGACTTACGACGCAGTGCGCAAGGCTTTTATCGGGATTGCTTCGGGAAAATACGAGCGACAGGCAACCAGCATCTTTAACCCGCAAGGTAGCTCCCGCCCACGGTAAGGATTCGTGTTGGAGTGTTACACTCGCGTGGAAGTCGCGGTCGAGTCACCACCAACCCGGCAGTTACCTGCCGATCAGCATACCCTCACTCATTTGGCATGAAAGCTGCTGGGGTTCAATACGTGATGGCCTGGCGGCGTAACGCTGCATAGGATGTCGGAATCGATCGAGTTCAGAGCCCAGAACTCGATTCGGCCCTGGCCAGCCGTTTGGGCTTGAAGCTGCGCATAAAAATATAAACCATAAACTGCAGTACAATCGCCCCGCAGCAATCGATCAGCACATCCCAGGGCGTGCCTGTCCGATTGGGCAGAAAGGACTGGTGGAACTCGTCGGAACTGGCCACCATCGCGGTTCCCAGCACTGCCAGCATTGCGTCCGTCAGAAAGTGCGAATGGGGCAGCGTCATCCACCACGCGCGCAGCCAAAGCAGTCCGATCATCCCATATCCGAGGAAGTGGCCGCTCTTGCGGATGAACATATGAACGATCTCCCACTTGGCGTCGGCAACGTGCCCGAAGAGGTGCTCAAAGAGCCACCTGAACGGGCCGCTGGTGTGGTCGGCTCCCATCATCTCGGTTGATTCCAGCGCGATGACGCAGATCCCGGCGACTACCGGGAGCCACACATAGACCCAGTAACTTGCGTCGCGTCGACTACTCTGCATGGTAGTTGGGCGCCTCCCGGGTGATGATTACGTCGTGGACATGGCTCTCGCGCAGGCCCGCTCCGGAGATGCGCACAAAGTGCGCCTTCTCCTGCAGCTCCTGGATCGTGCCGCAGCCCAGGTAGCCCATGCCGGAACGCAATCCGCCCACCAGCTGAAAGACCATCGCCTCCAGCGGTCCGCGATAGGGTACGCGCCCCTCGATGCCTTCGGGAACGAACTTCCCGAGCCGGTTCTGGTTGGTGCGCTCGCGCTGCACCACGCCTTCCCCGCCGCCTTCCACGCTGGCCAGGTCGGCAGCGCTTTGAAAGTAGCGCTCGCCCGAGCCCTGGCTCATGGCGGAAAGCGATCCCATGCCGCGATAGCTCTTGAAGCTCCGCCCCTGGTAAAGAATCGTCTCGCCCGGGCTCTCGTCCACGCCCGCAAACAGCGAGCCGATCATCACCGAGCTGGCGCCCGCCGCAATGGCCTTGGTAATCTCGCCCGAGTACTTGATGCCGCCGTCGGCAATCACCGGAATCCCGCGCTCGCGTGCCGCCCGCCAGGCTTCGGAAATGGCTGTCACCTGCGGCATTCCCGCCCCGGTCACCATCCGCGTGGTGCAAATCGAGCCTGGCCCGATGCCCACCTTGATGGCGTCCGCTCCGGCGTCGATCAGCGCCAGTGCGCCCTCGTACGTCGCCACATTGCCTGCCAGCAGCCCTACCCGCGGAAATCTCTTCTTGACCTCGCGCACCGCTTCCAGCACCCGCGACGAGTGCCCGTGGGCCGAGTCGATGGCCAGCACGTCGGCGCGCGCATTCACCAGCTCCGCCGCCCGCTCCAGATAGTCGCCCGTGGCTCCAATCGCTCCGCCCACCCGCAGCCGGCCCTGATCGTCCTTGCTCGCGTTGGGATATTTCAGCTTCTTCTGGATGTCCTTGACCGTGATCAGGCCCTTCAGGTTGTACTGATCGTCCACCACCAGCAGCTTTTCCACGCGGTGCTTGTGCAGAATCAGCTCGGCCTCTTCAAGGGTCGTGCCCACCGGCACGGTGATCAGGTTCTCCTTGGTCATCACGTCGCCGATAGGAATATCGGTGCGGGTCTCAAAGCGCAGGTCCCGGTTCGTCAGGATGCCCACCAGCCTCTTGCCGCGCGTCACGGGCACGCCGGAGATCTTGTAGCGCCGCATCACATCGAGCGCGTCGCCGATCATCTGGTCCGGGCCGATCGTCACCGGGTCCACGATCATGCCGCTCTCCGAGCGCTTCACCTTGTCGATCTCGCCGGCCTGTTCGGCCACAGAAAGATTCCGGTGCACAATCCCGATGCCGCCGGCCTGCGCCATGGCAATGGCCATTCGCGACTCGGTCACTGTGTCCATGGCCGAGGAGAGCAGCGGGGTATTCAGTGTAATATCGCGGGTCAATTGAGTCTGCGTGCTCACCTGCACGGGGACCACATCGCTGTAGGCGGGCACCAGCAGCACATCGTCAAAAGTAAGAGCTTCGGGAAGATTTTTGGTTAGCATATGTTCTTATGCGCCTGGCAGGCCGGGAAATCCAGTCCCCGGCGCGGCAGGCGCTTCCATCTATTGTACCGGAGGCCGCACGCCCACGCCGGACAGCGCGGCAATGCGGGCTTCCACGTATTCCCGGATCAAACGCACGGTTTCGACGGCCGCGGCACGATCCAACACTTGAAACTCAGGAACATCGTCATAACGGTGTGTCACCGCGAAGGCGCCTATCTCTGACAGATCGGGTAGCGTAGCGGGAAGAGCTTCTCCTTCGGCGCTAAGCCGGGCCGCAAGATAGTTGAGGTCGTGCGAGAAGGGGAACTCGACTGAAAGTTGGGCCAGCAGAGCCTTGAACAGTTTCTCGATGGCTTGTTGGACGTGGAATCCAAAGGGACCATCCGGCGCCTCCGCCCATTGGAGCACCGATTCATCTTCAGCTGGCTTGAGCAGTAATACTTGCGCCTGCCTGTTGATTCCGGGCGTCATAGACGAGCTCTCCCTTGCGGAGAATCTTAAAGTAAATGCTGTTGATTGAATCGAGAAACTCGGATGCGAGTCCCTCCGAGGCGAGCACGAGATCGATGCTCATGCGAATGTCGCCGAATGCGCGCAGTATCCTCTTGCGCAATTCGCCAATCTCGTTGCTGCGTTCATCAGGGACCAGCACGGCCAGATCCAGGTCGCTGTCGATGGTCGCCTCGCGGCGTGCCCAGGAGCCGAAGATGAACACACGAGAAGGCCTGGCGATCTGAACAGCCGTCCTCACGGCCAGATCCACCTTTTCAGGCGTCGGCCGCCAGCTCTCGCGGAACGTTTCGATCTCTTCTGCCGTCAGCATTTTGGTCTCACCGACAGTTTAGTCTGGTTTCTTTCCCGTGGAATCGGTAAAGTTGTCGATCAACCGATGGAAGTTTGGTCCCAACTCGATGGCTTTCCCCTCCGGAACGCGCTCCAGAATGCCGAGTTTGCGCGCCATGCGCTCGGAGATGCGCATGGGGATGCGCTCCTGCTCGCCAAGCGTGAGAACCACGTAACGCCGCAGAAATGACCTTATTCCCCTTAGTTGGATCTCCTTCCAGGGAATGCAAAGCGGCGGATGTCCAACGCGGAAAGGGAAGAGAGCCGATAGATAGATGGCGTCGTTCGCAGCGATGATGCGGATGACGCTGCCGTAGTTCACTCTGTAACGCATTTGAACGTAGTAAAAAAACGGCCCTGCGCTGTCGATCTCGCCGTATGGCTCAGCTTCGGCGCGAAAACGTCTGGATAATAAATGCCAACCGCTAAGATGGCCGACCAGGGAACTGATAAGACCCATGAAAGCGAGGCCGAGGGCCAGCAAGAGAATCAATAAGGAAGGCGATAAGCTACTCGAACCGACCTGCAACGAGCACCTCTCGGAAATCGGTTTTCAAGCCGCCGGAGCCACCTTCTTCGCCGCTTTGAGCAGCACGCGGAGCGCATGGTTCACCGAGTCTGCGTCGGGGAAGGCGGCAGCAACGTCGGGATCCAGTGTCACCATGACCACGTCCTGCGGGAAACGTTCCGCATACTTGCCGCGAATCGCAAGGGAAAAGTCGTATTCCTTGCGCATGTCGTCGTCACTCTCTGTAAGCTTAGGGTCCTTCATACTGCCTCCTTTCCTTGGGCTCGGCTCTCCGAGCGCTGATGATGCGGATCGTCCGATCGCTTTCTGTGTGGACTACCACCAGGAGAAGTTGCCGAACCGACATCCCAAGAGCTATCCATCGCTCCTCTACTTGAGAATGCTCCACATCGGGCTGAACCAGCAAGAGTGGATCGCGAAAAACGGTCGCAGCTTCCTCAAAATTTATGCCGTGTTTTTGCTCGTTCAGGAGAGCCTTTGCCGGGTCCCAGACAATCGACTGGGGGTGCACTTTACACTCCCACCGGGAACGGCTTCGGACTGGACTCCTTCGGCTCCACGCCCGTCCGCCAGCGCTCGAAACGCCCTTGCAGCAGGCTCATCAGCCCCGTATACCAGTATCCCACCACAAACAAAATCAAAAACGGCGCGGTGAAGTAATTGTGGTTTGAGAACGTATAAATAATCGCCGCCATGAACCACGCGCCCAGCAGCATTTCGATCCACGGCGCCAGCACCAGCCGCTTGCGGTATTTGGCCGCCTGCGACTTCTCGCCCTTCTTGGCCACCCTGTACTTCGGCGTGCGTACAAACGCGCTCTTGATGCCGAACAGCGCTTCCATCACCGCCTTGGTGTTGGTCACGGTCAGCCCGATTCCCAGCGCCATCAGCAGCGGCAAATACCAGAGCGTCCTGATCCAGTTTTTAGGAAAAAGCACCCGCTGGCTCACCACATAGAACACTGCGATCGAGGCCGTGGAGGCCGTGAACAGCGGAAAGTCGATCAGCAGCATCTGGAACCAGCCCTGGTAGAAGCGCACAATCATCGACGGAACCAGCAGCGCCGTCATGATAATCATCAGCGGATAGCTCAGGTTGGCCGTCAGGTGCTGCACTGACTCCCACTTGTTCCGCCGACTGGCCTTCGACTTGAACACCAGCGGCAGAATCTTGATCGAGGTCTGGATCAGCCCCTTCGCCCAGCGCGCCTGCTGCGTCTTGAAGGCCGTCATCTCAATCGGCAACTCCGACGGGCACTCCACCTCGGGCAGGTATTTGAACTTCCACCCGGCCATCTGCGAGCGGTAGCTCAGATCGGTGTCCTCGGTCAGCGTGTCGTGCTGCCACCCTCCGCCATCTGAAATCGCCTTGACCCGCCACATCCCCGCCGTGCCGTTGAAGTTGAAGTACTCCCCTGACCGGCACCGCGCGCCCTGTTCCAGCACAAAGTGGGCGTCCAGCAGGATCGCCTCAATCTGCGTCAACATGCTGTAGTCGCGGTTCAAGTGCGTCCAGCGCGTCTGCACCATGCCGATCTCCGGCTGCGCAAAGTGGTGGATCACCTTCATCAGCCAGTCTGTCGGCGGCACAAAGTCGGCGTCGAAGATGGCCACAAACTCACCCTTGGCCACCTTCAGCCCCGCATCGAGCGCGCCGGCCTTGTAGCCCATGCGGTTGGTGCGGTGGATATACACAATCGGATTGCCCAACGCGGCGTAGCGCGCCACAATCCCCGCCGCCACCGCCTGCGTCTCGTCGGTGGAGTCGTCCAGCACCTGGATCTCCAGCTTCTCCTTCGGGTACTCCATCGCGCACACCGCTTCAATCAGCCGGTCGATCACGAACTGCTCGTTGAAAATGGGCAGTTGCACCGTCACGCGCGGCAGTTCCTCGAAGTAGCGCTGCGGATTGGGCTGATAGTTCTTGCGGTTCTTGTAGTACCGATACACCATCGTGTAGCGGTGAACGCCATACACGCTCAGAGCGATCATCACGGCAAAGTAGGGAATCAGCAGCGCCAGGTCAAACCAGTTCCAGTGGTAGAGCCCTCTGAAGGTCTGGTCCGTGTTCTGCATGGCCTTCAAGTAGTGGCGCAGGCCGTTCTGGGAGGCGAACATCAGGTAGGTTGCGGCCTGATGTTGCAGCCCAACGAACAGACTGGCAGGAGTTTTCAAACTGGCGAAAAGCGCGGCGAACAGGGCGAGCCTCCATGGTCCGGATACCCGTCCATTGTATGCGATGGACGGGTATACGCGAGGCCGGGCGGGGGCCGCGGACCGTGAGCAGCCGTCCGCAGTCAGCCCTCAGCCATCTGCAGGTTCCGGAAAAACCTGTTGCGTTGCAAAGGTATGGCTTTACAGAATCCGTGAGGCTATCGCGACACTCTTGCATGCCCGGTGGGTTTGATCGCCGCGGGAACCAGCAACGCCGGCCTCCTGGCCGGTTGTCGCGTGGACCTCCCGGTCCACGCTGTACGCGACACCAACGGAAGAATTGCTCTAGTCACAGAGCAAAGCCACCATGGGATCGATTTTGGCCGCACGACGAGCCGGCAGCCAGGCCGCCAATAGGGTCATACCGCTCACCACGGCAATGGCCAGGACATACGTCATTGGATCCAACGCACTGAGGCCGAAAAGCTGCTGTTTCACCACTCTGGTCGCCGCCAGAGTAAGTGGCAGTCCCAGCGCCACGCCAATGGCCAGCAAGAACAGCGACTCGCGAAGAATCATCCACAGTACCGCCGGGCTTTGTGCCCCCAGGGCGAGACGAATGCCGATCTCGTTGGTGCGCCTCACCACGTTGTAACTCATCACTCCATAGAGGCCAATGGCAGCCAGCAGCAGCGCCAGCAGCGAGAAGACGCTGGTAAGCGTGGAGATGAGTTCGTCGTGCGTCATCATGTTGGAAACCTGCTCGTCGATGGTCGCGACATGAAGCAGGGCCAGGTTGGGATTGACCGATGCGACGGCAGCCCGCAGGTCGGCGACGGTCTTGGCGGGGTCGCCGGTGGTGCGGACAAGGATGGTGTTGGCAAAACGGTCCTGATTTTCCTCGCGCGGGGTCGACGCGGCGCCGCTGGGCGCGGGTGCGGAGGCATCGACGGGAACAAACGGCTCAATCTGGGCCAGGGGGATGTAGGTCATTCGAATCGGGTCAGGATCGCGCGGATCGTCGGCCCTGGTATCGCGAGCGATGCCGACAATCTGCCAGGGGCCTTTAACGGTGTCGATCTCAATGATGAGAGAGTGGCCAAGCGCATCGCCCTTGGGAAAGAAGTGCTTGGCGATGGCCTGGTTGATGACGGCGACTTTGAGGCCGTTTTCCGTGTCGGACGGCGCGATGGCGCGCCCGGCAACGATGGGAATTCCCGCCGTCTGAAAATACTGGCCGGAGACCCGATTGAGCACGGAGTGCATGTCTTCTTTGGGTGCAGGCGTGTAGCCGGAGAGTTCCAGACTGGAAGTCCAGGCGGCGTGGCTGATGGGCGGGGCGGCAGAGAGTGCTGCGGAACGGACGCCGGGGAGCGCGGAAATGCGCTCGATCAGTTGCTGGTGAAGGGCTGCGACCTGGCTGGGCTTATATCCGGCGAATTGCGCGTTGAATTCGGCAACCAGCAGGTGGGTGCGCTCGAAGCCGTAGTCCTGATTCTGCAGGTTGCGGAGGGTGCGCAGGAAGAGACCGGCTCCGACCAGCAAGAGCAAGGAGAGCATCACCTGCGCGGTGACCAGCGCCTTGGGCCAGAAGTGCGCGGATTTGCCGCCGCCACTCTGCGCCGTGCGGGCGCTTGAACTGAGCGTGTTGGCCGCTCCGATCCGCGCCGCCGACAAGGCCGGGGCCAGTCCAAAGAGTAGGCCGGTCAGCAGGGACACGGCGAGCGTGAAGAGCAGAACCCGCATGTCTGGCCGAGAACTTAGGTCGATATTCGCGTTGCCATGGCTGACGAAAACAATCAGTGCGCGCGTGGCGCCGAATGCAATCCCCAGCCCGAGCAGGCCTCCGGCCAAGGAAAGCAGGAGGGTCTCGATGAGACTTTGCCGGACGATGCGTGCGCGGCTGGAGCCGAGCGCGAGGCGCGTGGAAATCTCACGTTGACGCGCGGCGGCGCGGGCCAGCAGGAAATTGGCCAGGTTGGCGCAGGCGATCAGCAAAACAAGTGCCACGACGGCCATGAGGATCTGGAGCGAATTGCCGTATTGGCTGCGGATGGAGGAGACGCCGCGCGCCGCGGAGAGCAGAGGGACGGAGATGTGGTTGATCTCCTGCTGGCGGGCAGGCGTGAGATTGGCGCCTTCGTCGGCCCGGCTCTGGGTGCGAATCTGCTGGTTGAGCCAGTTCTGGCTTTGCGCCAGGTCGGCCTTGCTGGCCGCGGCCTGAGGACTGAGACGGCCGAAGAGATGCAGGAAGAGCGCGCCGCCTTTGGTAAGGAACGAGGGCTCCATGAAGACGGCGGACTGCATGCTGACGGGAGTCCACAGCGCGGTCGGCTCCATCTCGACCTTGAGGCCGTGAAAGCTCTCGGGCATGACGCCGATGACCATGAAGGATGTGCCATTGATGACGATGGTTTTGCCCAGAATGGCGGGGTCGGCGGAAAGCGACTGGCGCCAGAACTGATAGCTGAGCACGGTTACGGCTCCGCTGCCGGGCGTGGCGTCGTCGGAGAGCCCGATGGCGCGGCCCAGCAGCGGTTGCGCTCCGAGTACGCTGAAGTAATTACCGGAAACCAGGTTGACCGGGACCAGAAGGGCAGGCGAATTGGAGCCCGCCGCATTGCCATCGGAAGGCGGGCGCACGCTGGCTTTCCGGGAGAAGCTGCCGTAGGAGGCTATGCCCTGGAACGGCCCTGGATCCGCCTGGAGCTGGCGCGCGAAAGACCACGGAAACATGCCGGAAAAGCCAAGATCGACGCCTCCCAGAACGCCGCCGCTATCTGACCTGCCGAAGGTGACCAACTGCTTCGGTTCGCGGACCGGAAGGTTCTGCAACAGCACTTGGTCGATCATCGTGAAGATGGCGGTATTGCCCCCGATCCCCAGCGCCAGCGAAAGCAGGGCCACGGCCGTAAAGCCGGGGCTTTTGGCCAGCATGCGCACGCTGAGGCGAATGTCCTGAAGGATGCCTTCCAGCGTGGATTCCCAGCGAGAGGACCAGACCTGATGCTTGACCGCGTTGCGGCTGCCCAACTCCACCAGGGCGGCCCGGCGTGCGGCATCCGGAGCCATCCCACGGTTCTGCTTCTGCGCCACGGAGGCGGCGAGGAAGCCGTCCAGCTCCTCGTCGAGCTCGCGTTCCACGCGCTGCTTTTGAAAGAGGGATTTCAGACCGGTGCTGAGGCTGGTCAACCAATGCATGATGCTCCTCCTGGAGGCTTTTAGATGAGGTTCCGACTTACGCTTCGAGAATGCGCGAGATGGCCATGATCTGGCGCTGCCATTGCTCGGTCTCAGCCGTCAGCGCCTTGCGGCCGGTCGCGGTCAGCAGATAGTACTTGGCGCGGCGATTGTTTTCCGTGGCCCGCCACTCGGACTTTACGCGGCCCGCGCGCTCCATCCGGCTCAGCGCCGGAAGCAGCGAACCGGGGTTCACGCGGAAGACGCCGTCGCTGACCTGCTCAATGCGCAAAGCCACGCCGTAGCCATGCATGGGCTCAAGTGCCAGTGTCTTCAGGATGAGCATCTCCAGGGTTCCCTGGACTAACTCGCGGGATTTGGGGTCTTGCGGTGCGGTGTCGTCGATCTTGGCGCTCATGGATGCTTCCTCTTGATTATCTAGAGGATGACGCCGCTCCTCTGGATTGTCAAAAGGAACGGCGCGGACTCGCTGAACTTCATTGCCGCCTTGCAAAGGTGTAAACGCCGCTCCTTCCACGGGGCTCCCGCCGCCCAAGCATCTCAGACCTGAAAACCTGGCGCCGTGAACCCCGGCCAGACCCCAAATTCTGCTCCCGCTCAACCGTGCCAAATCAGGGCGCGGACCACACGCTGGTACCGTAAGGCTCCCTATTCTTCCGTCGGTAGACCATTGACCCCTGGCCCCATTGGGCGCACAATTCTCCTGTTCCTGACAGCCGCAAACTCCCCTACCCCCCAACCGCTAACCGAACCCTTTCTAGTCGGTTTTTCGTAGTGACGGAAGGAGATCGTATGAGGCCTGCACACCTTGTCTGCCTGTTTCTCTCTTTGAGTACTGGATCCCTGCTCGCTCAATCCAATCCAGTTCCCCTCGTCAACCAGTCCCTGGTTCCCTCCAGTGCCGAGCCAGGCTCACACCCACTCACGCTCACCGTCAACGGTGCAGGATTCGTTTCCGCCTCCCTTGTCAACTGGAACGGAGCGCCTCTCAGCACAAGCTTCGTCAGTACGAATAAACTTGAGGCCGATCTTCCCGCTTCCCATCTTGTTTCCGCCGGCACCGCCTATGTCACCGTCTCCAATCCCGCCCCCGGCGGTGGAGCGTCGAACCCTGTACCCTTTACCATCACAAAGCCAACCACCTCCGTGACTTTTGTGCCTCGGATGCACGCCGTCACGCTCACTCCCACAGAGGGCATGGTCGTGGCGGAATTCAACGGCGATGGCGACTCCGATCTGGCTGTCTTCGGCGCTTCTTCTCCGAGTTGCGGCGCAACCAGCGGCGCCATTTCCATCCTCCTCGGCAACGGCCACGGCGCCTTCACCGCCAAGTCCACCATTTGCTCTTACGGCAATGCTCCCTTTGCCGGCATTGCTGCCGATTTCAATCACGACGGCAAGATGGACTTGGCCGTGATCTCCCAAGCGAGAGTCATGGGTGGCGCTGCCGTTACCATCTATCTCGGCAACGGAGACGGCACGTTTACCGAGCATCAGAAGTTCGGCCTGGATGGCGATTACTTCTCCATTGCCGCGGCCGACTTCAAAGGCGACGGTAACCTCGATCTGGCCGTGTCTTACATCTCCTTCGGTCTTTCGAACGTTACTGTCCTTTTGGGTGACGGCACGGGCTCCTTCACCATGTCCGGCGACCTGAGCGATGCAGTTCTCCAGAGCAATTCCCTCGCCCTGGGTGACTTCAACCACGACGGAATCGTCGATATTGTCACCGTCGGTGACGGGGGAAACATTGGAGGCGGACCCGAGATAGGCCCCGTCGCCATCTTCCTCGGCAACGGCGATGGCACCTTCACCCTTGCGCCTTCCCAACCCAACCTGACGCTTGCCGATCCCCGCTCGGTCATGGCGGGCGACTTCACCGGGGACGGAAATCTCGACTTGGCGGTTGTGGACCAGGGCTCTGCCACCCTCACCATCCTTAAAGGCAATGGCGATGGAACCTTCACCCAGATGAGCGGAGAGCCGCCCTTGCCTCTCTTCTCCAACCTCGTCGCGATGGCTGACTTCAACGGGGACGGAATACTCGACCTGGCTTACTCCACCGCCCCCAACACCATCACGCTGTTTCTCGGCAAAGGCGATGGCACATTTCAGCCGGGAGTCAGCGGAACCGTGGCCAATGCCCAGTTTGCCGGTGCCGCCGTCGGAGATTTCCTTGGAAACGGCCGCTTCGATCTGGCCATCGCAAATTCGTCTGACTCGTTCTTGATTCTCCGTCAGACGGTGCCCCCTCCCAGAGATTCGGTCGCCTTGTCCTCCGGACTCGATCCTTCCTATGTCAACCAGCCTGTGACCTACAAGGCAGTGGTGACGGCCAGCCCCTATAACCCAACCGGATCGGTCACCTTCAAACAAGGAGGAGCGGCTCTTGGCACGGTGCCCTTGGTGAATGGGCAAGCCACCTTCACCACCACTTTCACCGAGGCTGGAACCTTCCGCATGGTTGCCGAGTATTCCGGCGACGATAACTATGGCCCCAGGAAATCCAATGCCGTGACGCAGATCGTCAACAAGCACGCGACTTCCACGCGCCTCTCCTCAGATCCCAATCCCTCTGTGCACGGTCACCTCGTCAAGTTCACTGCCGCCGTCAGTTCAACCGGGCTGCCCCCCATGGGAATGGTGGTCTTCATGAATGGAAACGCCTGGCTGGGCAGCGCAGAATTGATCAAAGGCGTGGCTACGCTTGTGAAGGTAGACCTGCCCTCGGGATCCCAGTCGATTACCGCCATCTATAGCGGGGACGCCGAGTCGGCAGAGAGCGCCTCGCCTGTACTGGTGCAAACTGTCAACTAACCCAGGCGTCCCTATGTTATTGATCCGGCCCCAAAGGATTGCATCCCTTGAGAGCTGTCATCCTGAGCGAAGCGCAGCGAAGTCGAAGGATCTGCGGTTGCTTTTGCTCCGATCCGTATCAGCCTAACTGGGCTGGATGAATAGCGTTGCCTACCTGTCGCGGGTCATCCGAGGATGACCCGCGATATGCGCCCTGACGTATCGACCGCTTCAAAGCAGCAACTGCACCTTACCGGGAAAGCACGCAATAACCGGCATTTTCAGCTCCTTTTCGCCGCTCGGCTTATCCAGGCAACTTCGCTGGCATCGCACGCGAAAAGTCTCCACAAGCGTCGCTTCGCCAAAACATGGATCCATAGAGAGATTCCACAGAAAAGATCTGCTCTCATGTTGCTCGCCTTCGTCAGACTGTCGTACTGTGTTCTGGCAGTTAGGAGAGTCGTCATATGTCCCCAATTACAGCTTCTCCCATCGTTGCCGCCGCCGGCGGCAGCTTCCTGCTCGAAACGCGCACTCCTGAAGAGATCTTCACTCCCGAAGACCTGAACGAGGAGCAGCGCCAAATTGCGGCCACGGTCGCGGAGTTTGCCCGCGTGGAGATTCTGCCCAATGCCGCGGCCATTGAGGCTAAGGTGCCCGGCGTCATGGCGCGGATCCTGCGCAAGGCCGGCGAACTCGGTTTTACCTCCGTCGACGTTCCCGAGGAATACGGCGGCATGGGCATGGACAAGGTCTCGCTCACGCTGATCGCCGATCACATCTCCGTCCTGGCCAGTTTCTCCACGGCCTTCGGCGCGCATACCGGCATCGCCACGTTGCCGCTGGTCTGGTACGGCACCGAGGAGCAGAAGCAGCGCTATCTGCCCAAGCTGGCTTCCGGTGAGTGGGTAGGCGGCTATGCGCTCTCTGAAGCCAGTTCCGGCTCCGACGCCATGAACATCCGCACCCGCGCCACGCTCTCGCCCGATGGCCAGCATTACATCCTCAACGGCGAGAAGATGTGGATCACCAACTGCGGCATCGCCAGCATCTACACCGTCTTCGCCAAGGTCGACGGCGAAAAGTTCTCCGCCTTTCTGGTGGAGCGCGATGCGCCCGGCCTGACCGTCGGCGCTGAGGAGCACAAACTCGGCATTCGCGGCTCTTCCACCTGTCCGCTCGTCCTGGACAACTGCAGGATCCCCGCCGGCAACCTGCTCGGAGAGGTCGGCAAGGGCCACCACATTGCCTTCAATGTGCTCAACGTGGGCCGCTTCAAGCTGGGCGTGGCCTGCATTGGCGGCGCGCGCCAGGCCCTGGCCCACATGATCAAATACGCCAAGGAGCGCAAGGCCTTCGGCAAGTCCATTGCTGAGTTCGGACTCATTCAGCGCAAAATTTCCAGGAGCGCCACGCAGCTCTACGCCGCGGAAAGCATGGCTTACCGCACCGCCGGCATCATCGATGCAGCCCTTTCGCAGTTGCCGCCGGAGAAGGCTCACTCCCCCCGCGAGACCCAGCGCCTCATCGAGGAGTGCGCCGTCGAGTGCTCCATCCTGAAGGTCTACGGCTCCGAGATGATGACCGTGGTCGCCGACGAGCTGATCGCCACCATGGGTGGCTACGGCTACGTGGAGGAGTATCCCGCCGAGCGTTATTACCGCGACGCCCGCATCAACCGCATCTTCGAAGGGACCAACGAAATCAACCTGCTCATCATTACCGGCTGGCTGATGAAACGGGCCTTGAGCGGCGTTCTGCCCCTGCTTCCCGCCATCAAGAAGCTGATGGACGAGGTCACCCAGCCACCCAGCTTCGACTCCGTTTCCCTCGACGGAGTCGTAATGAGCCGGGAGGCGGAGGCCTTGGCTTCGACGCGGAAGATCGCGCTCTTCTGTGCCGGAGTGGCCAGCCAGCGCTTCATGACTGCCCTGCAGGAGCAGCAGGAGGTCATGGCCGATCTGGCCGCCATTATCATGCAGGTCTACGCCCTGGAGTCGGCCCTGCTGCGGGCGCGGAAGCTGGCTGCCGCGCAGCACAAGTCGGCCGAAGCGGCAGCAGCTATGACGGGACTGTTGGCCGATGAAAGCATCGCCCTGTCTGAGCAGTGTGCGCGCCGGATTCTGGCGGCCTGTGGAGAGGGCGACATGCTGCGCACGCAGTTGGCCATTCTGCGCCGGCTGGCGCGCTTCACCCCGGCCAATGCGGTGGGCCTGAGCAGAACGGTGGCGCTCCATTGCATAGCACTGGAGAAATATCCGCTGTAGGCCAAGAAGAGGCTAAACGAATGAGGCCCCAAATGAGAATCCTCCATCCTGACGTCGGGGATCGTCGCCAGGGTGGAGGATGGGGCGTGCTGGAATGCAGGGTTACCGCTGCAGCCCGTGTTGATCTTGGTATTAGTGCTGAACTTCAACCTTGAGGGTCAATTCGACCGGAATAGCCTGTTTGTCGAGCGTGGCGGGATGCCAGCGGAACTGGCGAACCGCTTCGACCACTCGCTGGTCCACGGCGGGGTTGATGGAGCGGACCACCTGGACATCCTGAGCCTTGCCTTGTTCGTCGACATTGAGCTTGAGGACGACTTCGGCGTCATTGGGCGTGGTCACGGCGACAGCGGGGGGAAGCGTGAGGCTGGCGGCGTGAAGAAGACGAGCGGGAATGACCCCGGTGCTGATGCGAGGAGCCTGGGTTGAGGCAGAGGCGTCGATCACGGGTGAGCTTGCAAATGCCGCTGCGGTGAGAAGCAGGGGGGAGAGCAGTAGGCTTGTTGCTAGAATACGTCTCATGATTAACCTCCTTGGGGATGATAGTAACCATCACTAATTTAACCCGCATTCGATACAGTTGTCAAACGTTTTATTTTAGTATCTATGTTTCAACCACTTGCCTAACGAAGAATTGCATTTGTTGAAGATTGGATGAAAAGAACTTGTAACGTCGGCCTCCCGGCCCACACTCGCTCCATGCCAATCGAAGAGATGCTTTGAACCGCGCAGACACAAAACGGCCCGCTTCTTGTGCTGAGAAGCGGGCCGTTTGGGGTTGAAACAGCTTGGGTCGGTTACACCTTGGCTGCTGCTGCCGCTGCCGCCGCTGCTGCTGCTTTGGCTACGTCGGTGGCTAGAGCGCCCAGGTCGGCGGCCAGTTTCTCGGTGGAGAAGGCTTCGATCAGATCGCCTTCCTTCAAGTCGCTGAAGTTGTTGATGCCGATGCCGCACTCCATGCCGTTCGTCACTTCCTTCACGTCGTCCTTGAACCGCTTCAGCGAGCCGATCTTGCCCTTGAAGACCTGTTCGCCGCCACGCATCACCTTGATCTCCGCATCGCGGCGGAGTGATCCGTCCTGGACGCGGCAACCGGCGATGGTGCCCACCTTGGGAATGTGGAAGACGTTGATGACTTCCGCACGGCCCAGGTAGTTCTCCTTGAAGGTTGGTTCCAGCAGGCCCATCATCGCCAGCCGCATCTCGTCCTGCAACTCGTAAATGATGTTGTGCAGGCGAATTTCCACGCCTTCCTGTTGCGCCAGTTCGGCAGCCTTGCGCTCAGGGCGCACATTGAAGCCGATAATGATGGCGTTCGAGGCAGAGGCCAGCAGGACGTCGCTTTCCGTGATGGAACCGACGCTGGAGTGGATCACCTTGACCCGTACCTTCTCGGTCGACATGCGGACCAGTGAATCGGCCAGCACTTCCACCGAACCGGTGACGTCGCCCTTGATGATGAGGGGCAGGTCCTTCACGCCGGCCAGACGAATCTGTTCGGCAAGACCTTCCAGCGAGACGCGGGAGCTCTTGGCGAGCTGTGCGTCGCGCTCCTTCATCTTGCGGTATTGGGCGATGCCCTTGGCCTTGTCGCGGTCGGCGACCACCAGGAACGTATCGCCGGAATCCGGCATCGACTCCAGGCCCAGAACTTCGACCGGGGTCGAAGGACCAGCCTCCGTGATGGCGCGACCGCGATCGTCAAACATGGCGCGGACCTTGCCGAAGGTATTGCCGACAATGTAGCTGTCGTTGAGGTGCAGGGTGCCGTCCTGAACCAGGACGGTGGCCACTGCGCCACGGCCACGGTCCAGCTTGGCTTCCAGAACCGAACCCACAGCCTTGCGGCCGGGCGTCGCCTTGGGAGCCTTGATGTCCGAAACCAGGCAGATCATTTCCAGCAGCAGGTCCAGGTTGAGCCGCTTCTTTGCCGAAACTTCCACAAAGACGGTGCCTTCACTGCCGGCTGCCCACTCTTCAGGGATGAGACCGCGGTCGGCCAATTGCTTCTTGACGCGATCGGGGTTGGCATCCGGCTTGTCGATCTTGTTCACAGCCACGATGATCGGAACATCGGCAGCCTTGGCGTGATCGATGGCTTCCAGGGTCTGGGGCATCACGCCGTCGTCCGCTGCAACCACGATCACCACGATATCTGTGACCTTGGCGCCGCGGGCTCTCATGCGGGTAAACGCCTGGTGACCAGGTGTATCCAGGAAGACGATCTCGCGGCCGTGCGCCGGCGAGCCTTCCTTGGAGAACCTCACCTTGTACGCGCCGATGTGCTGCGTAATGCCGCCAGCTTCGCCTTCCGCCACATGGGTCTCGCGAATGGCGTCCAGCAGCGAAGTCTTGCCGTGATCCACGTGGCCCATAACGGTGACCACGGGAGAACGGGGAACTTCAAGTTCGCCGGTATTGTCGGCCTCGAGAACTTCCTCGATGGCTTCGTTGGCGATTTCCTCTTCGTAGCTGATGACGGTCGCCGCCGCGCCAAATTTGGCGGCTACGTCCTTCACCATCTCGGCGTCCAGGGACTGGTTGACCGTCACGAAGACGCCGCTCATCAGAAGGGTGGCGATCAGATCCTTGGCACGAATGTCGAGCTTCTCGGCCAGATCCTTGACGCTAATGCCTTCCGTAACGGTGATTTCGCGCGTGATGGGCAGCGGTTCTCCGCCATATTGCACCCCGCCATAACGTGGCGGCGGCACAAAGCCCTTCATGGGGCCTTCCTTCGTCTTGGGATACTGCGGACGTCCGCCACGACCGCGCGCCGGAGCACGCTGGGGACGCGGCGCCTCGCCGGTCGGTGCAGCGCCACCCGGGCGCGGCGGACCGCCGGGACGAGGTGGCCCGAAGCCAGGACGTGCGCCAAAGCCGGGTCGTGCGCCGGGGCCTCCGGGGCCTGCATAGCCGCCGGTGGTTCCGGTGCGGGTAGGATGCTTGGGACGTGGACCGCCGGGGAACTGGCCCGGGGCTGACGTGCCCATTCCTGGGCGCGGAGGGTAACTGCCCGGCACGCCGGGGCGACGATCAAAGATCGGCCGGCCGCGCTGAATGCCGCCGGCAGCGATTCCGGTGTTGGCGGCGGGAACGGTGGGAACCACGGGCGGTGCCTTGTAAACCGGACGAGGGCCGGTCTGCGGCATCACCACGCGGCGACCGGGCAAGGCCGCGGTCGGGGAAAGAACGTGCGTATGTCCGTGCATGCGGCGTGCCGCTTCAGCGGGTGTGACTGGAACCGCGGGAGCGGGGTGCGGCGTAACAGGGGCAGTAGTCAAATTTTCCTTTACAGGTTCGGCAGGAGCAGCTTCACCAGCTGGCGCGGGCGTAATCGCGGCAGGCGCAGGAACTTGCGCAACAGGCGCAGCGACAACCGGCGGTGCTGCCGGCGTCACGGCTACCGGCGCGGCCTCAACCACTACGGCCGGTGCGGCAGCGGTGGGCAAGGGCGCGGGTGTCGTTGCAACGGGAGCCGGAGGCTGGGGAGCGGCAACCGGCGGAACCGGCGGCTTGGCTGCCACAGGAACTTGTTCCACCACGCGCGGCTGTTCTTCCTTCGGCGCAGGCGGAGCGGGCGGCTTCACCACCACAGCCACCGCGGGCGGAGCCACAGCAACCGCCGGACGGGGCGCAGTTGCGGCGCCCACCGGAGCCTTGGCCACAACTGGACCGACGGGCGGATGGGAGGCGATGGCCGGATGCGTAATAATCGGTGGCGCTTGCCGCGGTTGGGGAACGATCCTGCGCGGCTCTGGCCGATAGGGCACGGTGGCCGGGGAAGATGCTGCCACCACCACGGGCGGCGCAGGCCGGGCGGGAGGAGCTGGCGGCGCCACGACGACTGTCGGTGGCCGCAGCGGCGCATGGGGGTGCCGTGCCGCTTCTTCCTCTTCCAGCTTCTTCGCCAGAATAGCCTTCATCACATCCCCGGGCTTGGAGATGTGCGAGAGATCGATTTTGGGTGTGATGCCCTGTGGGGCGCGCGAAGACGCAGCGCTCCCTTGGCCGCCGGACCGGGAGCCGCGCTCGAAATGCGCGCGTACCTTCTCAGCCTCAAAGCCTTCCAGCGAACTGGAATGGGTCTTGCCTGCGCCCAGGCCGAGCTCCGTCAATATGTCAAGAATCTGCCGGCTCTTGACTTCCATCTCGCGCGCGAGATCGTTGATACGAACCTTACTCATCCGCCTCTTTTCAGATTTTGCTACCCAAAGCCCTTAGTCGCTCATAGCTACCTCATGGCATTGGCTGCTCTTCATCACTTCATTATCGCTTGAATGGCGTTCAAAATCGCGGCGCATCTTACGCGCCGTCCTCTTGGGCCGGTTGCTCGTCCGATCTTCCGCTTTCAATTTCTTCCAGCAAAGGTTCCTGCGCGCTCTCCGCATCTTCTTCAAGCGCCTGAGCCGGTTCATCTTCCAGAGTTTCCACTTCCGCCTCATCGGCGGGAGGAATATCCTCGACGGCCGTCTCGGCCTCGGTAGGAAATTCATCTTCCCCCTCGGCGTCGCGGACCTCCTCGGCTTCCTTGATGGACGCAGCGGCGTTTTCCGCCTCCGCTTCATCTGTACCCAGAACCGCCTCGCGGTCTTCTTCTGAAACTTCCGGCTCCTCGCCTTCGGCCCCTTCTTCCGCTTCCGCGACTTCGGGAACGTGCCCCTCTTCGCCCTCTTCAAAATGGCCGAAGTAGTGGCGAACGGCAACGCTGATCCGTTCCAGCGTCTTTTCGCCGATGCCGGGAATCTCTTCGAGCTGCTCGGGCGTCATGTCGGCCAGTGACTCGACGGTCGTAATGCCCGCCGCCACCAGCTTCTGAATAATCCCGTCGCCCAGCTCGGTCACCTGTTCAATGGGCGTCGAGGGTCCGCCGGAGAAGGCCTGCATCTGCTCCTCAACCTCCTGGCGTTTCTCCTCTTCGCTCTTGATGTCGATCTTCCAGCCCAGCAGCTTGGCCGCCAGCCGCACGTTCTGGCCCTTTTTGCCAATCGCCAGTGAGAGCTGCGTGTCGTCGACAATCACTTCCAGCTGCTTGTCGGTCAGGTCGGAGATGGAAACGCGGCTGACCTTCGCCGGCTGCAGCGCCTTCTCGGCAAACGTCGTGATCTCGTCGCTGTACTCGATAATGTCGATCTTTTCGCCGCGCAATTCGCGGATGATCGACTGCACGCGCATGCCCTTCATGCCCACGCAGGCGCCCACCGGATCCACGTCCTTGTCGCGGCTCTGGACCGCAATCTTGGTGCGCTCGCCGGCTTCGCGGGCAATGGCCTTGATGACCACGGTATTGTCGTAAATCTCCGGCACTTCGGACTGGAACAGATTCGACACCAGTTCCGGAGCCGCGCGAGAAACAATCACCTGCGGTCCCTTGGCGGCGCGGTCCACCTTCAGCAGAACCACGCGCACGCGCTCGCCGATGGAGAACTGCTCCAGTCGCGACTGTTCGCGCTTGGGGCAACGCGCTTCGGCTTTGCCCAGGTCGTAAATCACGTCCTGGCCCTCGATCCGCTTGACGGTGGCGTTCAGCACTTCCTTCTCGCGGTGGGCGTACTCCAGATACACAGTGTCGCGCTCGGCTTCGCGCACCTTCTGGAAGATGACCTGCTTGGCCAGCTGTGCGGCGATGCGGCCCAGCGGGCGCGTATCGCGATAGAGGCGGATCTCGCTGCCCACTTCGGCGCCGGGAGCCAGTGCATTGGCCTCCGTCAGCGTGATCTGATTCAGCGTGTCTTCGATCGGCTCTTCGTCGGCCACAACCGTCTTGTAGATATAGGCCGTGATCTCGCCGGTCTCCTTGTTCAGCTCCCCGCGCATGTTCTCCTGGGTCTTGTAAAACTTGCGCGTGGCCAGGGCGATGGCCTCCTCAACGGCGCCAACAACGATGCCGGGGTCAATGCCCTTTTCCTGGCTCAGAAGCTCGATTGTCTGATACAAAACGCTGGGCATACTCTGCTTGCTCTCTCGATTGTTTCAGGGCTCGGGATCCGGTTCCGGTCCCAGCCGATGCGGTTGATGTTGTTGAAGGGTACGGGCTCCGGCCCATACGGATAGCAACCATGAGGTGCGCCCACTCTCTGCGCGTACTCACCGGCGCAAAGCGGGGAAACCACAAATCTCTTAAATCTCCGGCACCAGTTGCGCCTTTTCGATGTTCTCGAGCGCAATCTCTACCGTACTCACGCCGGTCTTCCGGCTCTTGCTGTTCTGCTTCACGGCGTTCAAATCCAGCGTGATCGATTCGCCTGCCGCTGTTCCGGCTTCCATAGGGGCAATCAAACGCCCTTGCCAGTGCCGGTTGTTGCGGATCGCCTCGAAGGTTTGCACCTTCACCAGGGAGCCCATAAACCGCTTGAAATCTTCCCGTCTGGTCAGCTTGCGGTCCAGGCCCGGGGAACTGGCCTCCAGCGTATATTCCGCGCCGGGAACCAGGTCTTCCACATCCAGCAACACGCCAAAATCCCGGCTGAAAGCAGCACAATCTTCGTGCGTTACGCCGGAAAGCTGGTCAAGCCGCTCCGGGCTCAGCGTGCCTTCCTGAATCTCCTGCGTCAGCCGTTCCGGAACTTCTTCGCCGCCAGCCAGAATCGCAGCCTTCACCCGCTCGCGTCCCTCGGCGTTCTTCTCGAGATAAACCCGCAGAATGCGCTCTTTGGCCGGGCCAAGCAGCTCGATGTCCACCAGGTCCAGCCCATGGGAAGCGGCCACCCGTACTGCCGCCGATCGAATTTCTTCCAGCTTCGCCGCCATCGTCCCCACGCCGCCGTCTTGCGGCCATTTCCGCATTGAATCTGTTTGTATTGGAGCCATTTTCATGCTCCCGGGATGCCGCTCCGGAAGCCTGAATTTGCCCCAAATAAAAAGTGGGCTGTAAGCCCACTCCTCTCTCCGCCAGCCGGCGTACCCACGGCAACTCAGGCGGACAAATTCGTCTGCACTTCCTAGCATAGGCCAGATTCTGGAGAAATTCAATCGGGAATTATGGCAAACCGATGAAAAACACCGCATGAAACGGGGCAAAGGAGAAACGGGGAAGGCCTCGCCTTTCCGATAGTCACTTGACACTGAGATATACAGCGTATATACGTTTAACCGATGGACATTCATTTTCTCTACCACGGGCTTCGCTTCGTGTGGGATTTGGAGAAGGCGTCCAGCAACGCTGGCAAGCACGGTGTGAGTTTCGAGGTAGCCTGCCAGGTCTTTTTCGATCCGTTCATCCGGATCGTGGACGCAAGCGCAGGCGGGGAGCAGCGAGACGCAGCCGTTGGCCTCACCGAGGATTGGTCCCTCCTCTATGTTGTGCACATTCTGCGCGAAGGCGACACGATTCGCATCATCTCAGCGCGGCTGGCGACCGCGCAGGAACGGAGGGAGTATGAAGACGGCGAGTGAACGAGTCCAGCAACGGCTGAAAAAGGATCGCCCCATGACGGTCATCAGCATCCGTATCCCGGCGGATGTGATCGAGGATCTGAAAGAGATCGCTCCGTCGCTCGGCTTCTCCGGCTATCAGCCTCTTATCCGCGCCTACATCGGCCAGGGCCTGCGCAAGGACCAGGCCAGGCTGGAATCCTCCCAGGTTCAGGTGCTCACCGAAAGCCTGCGCAAGCATGGGATCGCCGATGGGGTCATCTCCGCCGCCATCGCGGAAGCGCAACTGAAAACGGCGTAGCTCTGCAGTCGTAGATCGAAGATTTCGGAGGGGGTCGGGGCCTTTACAGGCTGCGGAAACACTCCCATGACCGGCACAATGTGTCAGGGCATGACTTCAGTCGTGCCGTAAGTGGCTGAAAAATAACGGCGCTTTAGCCCCTGCGGCCTGGCATTTCGGGCACTTCACCCAAATTGAGGCCTTTTTCCGCAGCCTGTTCAGCCCCGCAAGGGCGCCCCTCTCTGATTTTGCTCAAGGCATCGGAACTGCAGATCGGGTTCTTTTGATCTACCCCTCGCAAAGCTCTCCAATCCAACCGCCTGCAAACAGGAAGGATCCGGTCAAAAACCGCCCCGGTGCTAAACTTGAGGGTAGTCTATGCCTGCTTCTTATCCGCTCCATTCGCCCCTTTCGTCGTCGTCTTCCGCCTCCACAGCCGATGCCCGTACCGCCCTGCTGAAGCGCGCCGCGCGCGCCGCAGAGGAGTATCTCGAGGGCGTGGATGCTCGCTCCGTTGCGCCCACTTCGGCCGCCGTTGCCGCCCTCAGCGCCTTGCGTGGGCCACTGCCGCCGGGACCCACCGGCGCGGAGACCGTTCTGCACCTCTTGCACGAGTACGGCTCCCCGGCCACCGTGGCCAAGAACAACGGCCGCTTTTTCGGCTTCGTGAACGGCGGCTGTCTGCCCGCGGCCCTGGCCGCTTCCTGGATGGTGAGCGCCTGGGACCAGAATGCAGCGTTCTTTGTGCAGTCTCCCACCGCCATCACTCTCGAAGAGGTGGCTCTCGAATGGGTGCGTCAACTCCTCGGCCTGCCCGAAGGAACCGGCGGCGCAGTCGTCACCGGCGCCACCATGGCCAACTTCAGCGCTCTGGCTGCAGCTCGTCACGCCCTGCTGGCACGCGCCGGCTGGGACGTGGATGCCGACGGCCTCTTTGGCGCTCCTCCCATCACGGTCGTAGTCGGTGAGGAAGCGCACGCCTCGGTCAGCAAGGCGCTGGGTCTCTTGGGAATGGGCCGCAACCGCGTGGTGCGTGTTCCGGCCGACGGCCAGGGCCGTATGCGCGCCGACGCCCTGCCGCCTCTGGACGAACGCACCATCCTCTGCCTGCAAGCCGGCAACGTGAACACCGGCGCCTATGACCCGGCGGCCGCCATTTGTCCGGTCGCAAAAGCAGCCGGCGCATGGGTTCATGTGGATGGCGCTTTCGGCCTTTGGGCAGCCGCTTCGCCCGAATACCGCCGCCTTACCAAGGGTTTTGAACTGGCCGACTCCTGGGCCACCGATGCGCACAAGTGGCCGAATATTGGCTACGACTGCGGCATCGCCATGGTGCGCGACCCCGGCACACTGCGCGACGCCATGTCCATTCAGGCTTCGTATCTGGCCTTGGGCGAACACCGCGAACCCTCCGATTACAACCCCGAGCTTTCACGTCGCGCCCGCGGTGTGGAACTGTGGGCCGGCCTGCGCTCGCTGGGCCGCTCCGGCATGGCCGCAATCGTCGAGCGCACCTCCGGCCTCGCCCGCCAATTTGCCGCCGGCCTCAAGGCTGCCGGCTACGAAATTCTGAACGATGTGGTCATCAACCAGGTGCTGGTCTCCTTCGGCGACGCGGAGAAGACCCTCCGCACCATCGCCCGCCTGCAAGCGGAAGGAACCTGCTGGTGCGGTTCCACCGTCTGGCAGGGCAAGACCGCCATGCGCATCAGCGTCTCCTCCTGGGCCACCACCAAAGAAGATGTGGAGCGCAGCCTGGCGGCCATGCTCAAGGCTGCCCAGGAATAGCCCGGCCCAGCCTCACACTGCAACCCCCACGCATCGCAGAGTTTGCTTGACAGCCGCCGCACCGGGATGGAGGCTTGAACTATGTGCCGCATCCCGCGTTCCCTCTCGGTTGTCGCTCTTCTGTTCGCCCTGCTCGGGGCGATTGCGCCTCTCGCCCATTCCCTTGAGAAGCAGCCCGCCAGCGTCTATCGCGCCCGCCGCGTGGCTTTAGCCGCCAAGCTCCACGGCGGCGTCGCGGTTCTCTTTGCCGCGGAAGAAGCCCAACTGGACCTCATGCCCTACCGCCAGGACGAGGATTTCTATTACCTCACCGGCTGGAACGAGCCCGGCGCGGCGTTGATGATTGTCGGCGAAGCGCCCCAGGACGCCACACCTCAGGCCTACAAGGAAGTCCTGTTCCTGCCCTCGCGCAACCTCCGCATGGAGCTCTACACCGGCGTCAAGCTGGGAGCCGACACCCCCGGCGCCGCGCAAACGGCCGGCGTGGACGCTGTCGAGCCTCTCACCGAGCTGCCTGCGGATTTGAATCGGCTGCACCGGCCCATTTGGGGACAGCCTGATTCTGAGCAGGCCAAAGCGGCGGCGGGCTTTACCCGGGCCACGCTGGGCGCTGCCGCCACCACCTCTGTGCGCGACGTCGTTCCCCTGGTTGCCCAGTTGCGGGTCGTCAAGGATGCGGGCGAAATCGACCTGCTCCGCCATGCATCGGACGCCTCCATTGCCGCGCAGTTCGCCATGATGAAGGCCGTCAAGCCGGGTGTCACCGAGCGCGCCCTGGCCGGCAAAATGTGGGCCGCATGGATGGAGAAGGGCTGCGAAAGGGCCAGTTATGCCCCCATCGTCGGCTCCGGCATCAACTCCACCGTCCTGCATTATTCCGACAACACGCGCACACCCGAAGACGGCGACGTTCTACTCGTCGATGCGGCCTGCGAGTACTCGATGTACGCCTCCGACATTACCCGCACCGTCCCCGTCAACGGCCACTTCACCGCCCGCCAGCGGGAGATCTATAACATCGTCCTCGGCGCGCAGCAGGCGGCCGTCGACGCCTTTGTGGCTGGCAAGTCGAAGATCAACGACCGCGACCGCAAGGATCCCGACTCGCTGGACACGGCCGCGTTCAACTACATCAACACCCACGGCAAGGACCTCCACGGCGAGCAGCTCGGCAAGTATTGGCTCCACGGCCTGGGCCACATGGTCGGCATCGACGTGCACGATCCCGCCGACTATCCCGCCGTGCTCAAGCCGGGAATGGTCTTCACCATCGAACCGGGCGTCTATATTCCCGAAGAGAAGATCGGCGTGCGCCTCGAGTGTGTTTTCCTGGTCGGCGCCGACGGCAAGCTCATTGACCTGGTCGCGGCTTTGCCCCACACCGCCGAGGATGTGGAAGCGGCGATGCGTGCGAAGTGAAAGAAAGCATCTCTGAACCTGGTGTTCCGTTCTCCAGGTTTGCCCTGTAACCCTTGTCATCCTGAGCGTAGCGAAGAATCTGCATTTTCGGCGTTTTCCGCTCAGCAACCAGGCTTCCAGTTATGCTGCGGATCTTAGGCCCCGCGCACTTGGACGAACTTCACAGTACTTGAGGATTTCGATGGATCCCCGCGATGAAATGGAACCCGCGCAGTTGGAACCGCTGACCCAGGCCTTCGGGGATCAGCTGATGGCCTGTCTTGATGAGTGCGCACGCGGTCGCCGGGGCCTGTTTTCAGATCTCGACCCCCTCGGCGGCGCGGCGGACGGCGATTCCTGGCCGGAGGCGGCCCAGTTACGCCAGTTGGCGCTGGCCCTGCAGGCCGTAATGGCGCAGTCAGGCGAGCGAAGCGCTCTCTGCGACGAGTTTCTCGACCTCTGCACCATCCACGGCGAAAGCCATCCCGGCGAGCGCCGCCTGGCCCGCCTGTTTCTTGAACGGATCGAGCGCGGCGAAGTCGGTGCGCAAGCGGAAGGGGAAAGCAAGCCTTGGTAATTCTGCACGCATTTCTTGCCCTGCTGGCGGGTTTCGCCACCATGGTCCTGCTGGTCATCGCAATTACCGCCCTGCTCACCAAATTCACGCCGGACTGGGTAGGCCAGGAGGCCAAACCGCGGCCCGGTTACGTCACCGTCAATCTCGGCTATGCGTTTCTGGCCGCGGCGGCCGGCGGTTATGTCACCGCCTGGGCCGCGGTGGCCAACCCCTTGATCCATGTTCTGGCCTTGGCGCTGGTCGTGCTTCTCCTGGCCGCCCTCAGCGCCATGCAGGCCCGCGGCAAACAGCCCATCTGGTACGCTCTGGTGCTGATCGCCATCTCGCCCGTCGGCGTCCTCGCGGGCGGCCTGGTGCGCATGAGGGTCCTCGGCATTCTGTAAGGCAAGGAATCGCAACGCCTCCTGGTCGGGTGTAGCGCGGACGCTCTCGTCCGCGCTCCCTTAACCGCAGCACGCTCCCGACGCGTAGCCCACCCTTGATCCCTCGATAATGATCGGGGGTCCCGTCCTATCGCGCCGCCTTGGGATCCTTTACTCCCCCACAAACTGCGCAATCCGCTCGGCAACCAGCCGCGGAGCCAGCCGCATGGCCATATGATCTTGTCCGTGCAGAGTTGACACCACCACATGCGGCAAAGTCTGTTGCAGCGCGCGGGTTGTGGCCCCGAAGGGGTGTTTCGGACTCTCGCTGCCCCTCAGCAGCAGCGTCGGAGTAGGGAACTGCCGGAAGGCGGAAAGATCCTCCCCAAGTGCGTCCATCACCTCCAACTCGCGAGTCCAACTCGTGACCAGCCCGCGCATGTGCGCCCAGGCCTTGGAAGTGCGAGTCGCGGCCACCACCGCTGCAGGCAGGCCGATAAACTTCTCCATGCCCACCGCCAGCGCCAGATCCATATCGCCCGTAGCCAGCGCCTGCTTGAACGGGACCAGGCTCGCCCCCGCCACCAGCTTTCCCATGGGATAGGGTGGCTCATAGAGCACCAGCCGCCGCACCGTCGCCAGCGTTGCTCCACCCAGGGCGCAGGCGGCTCCGAAGGAATGGCCCACCAGGCACACGTCCGCACCCGCGCTCTCCACCACGGCGGCCACATCCTCGTACTCATTCTGGATGGAATACACGGGCGTGATATTGCGGCTGTGGCCTCGTCCGCGCCGGTCCATCAGGATGCAGGTAAACCGCGCCGACAGAATCCGTGCGACTTTCTTCCAGTCCCTGTGGTCGGAGATGCTGCCGTGCACAAACACCAGTGCGGGTCCGCTTCCAACCCGAAAAAATCCAATGGGAGTGCCGTCTTTCGATCGAACAGAGCCTTCAACCACTGCGCTCTGAACGCTTTTGCTGGCTGTCGTAGTCATGATCTTCTTTTATGGTAACCACTCTGCGCCCCGGCGCGCGACCCGGACCGGCCGGCGCCAGAGCGCGAATTCCGCTTACTCGCTCGACCCCGTTTCGTTTTCAGGCAGCATCTGGTAGCTCACAAAGGCAAAGTGCGCACCGTCCGGCGCCCAGTTGTTCACGTTGTCCGTTCCCGAGCCCCCCACCAGGTTCACCAGAGTTCTGATCTTCCCATCGTTCGGTGTCAGAATGCGCAGCGTCACGTCCTTGTTGGCCGGGTGGCCGGTCACGCTCTTGTCAAAGCTGAGAATCAGCACCGACTTGCCGTCGGGCGAGGGATGCGGCGTCCAGTTGTTGTATTCGTCAAACGTCAACTGTTCCGGCTGGCTGCCATCGGCGCGCATCCGCCAAATCTGCATCAGCCCGCCCGCGCGGTCGGAGTTGAAGTAAATATACTTCCCGTCGGCCGAGTAGTCGGGGTCGTCGCTGATCCCATTGCCGGTAGTCAATGCCGTCTCCTCTCCGCCTTCCACTGAAATGGCATAGATGTTCCCGGACCCATGGCTGGGCCGCGCAAAGGCGATCGTCTTCCCGTCCGGCGACCAGGTATGAAAGTACGAGTCGGGGTGTTCGGTCACTCGCCGCGGCGCGCCTCCGGTCACGGGCACCATGTAAATCCGCGCCTCCGGGCTGCCGGGAATGGAGCACGTCATCGCCAGCCATTTGCCGTCAGGCGAAAGCCCGTGGCTCCCCCCACAATGCTCGGCCGCGCCCGTCTCGATCGCCGTAGGCGTTCCGCCCTCCACTGGAATCTTCCACAGCTTCCCGCCGCGGCTGAAGATCAGGCTGCCGCCGTCCTTCGTCCACACCGGCGCATCGAAGCTTTCTCGACCCGTGTACACCATCGCCGCCGGGCGGTCGCTGTCTTGAATCCCAATCGTCTGCAGCGTGCTATAGAGCGCGAGCTTTGCCCCAGTGGCCGGTGCGGGCTTCGTCACCTCCACATGTGCGAAGGTCGCCTTCTCCACCACGTCCTTATCGTGCGAGCAGAGTCCGATCCCGGCGTAAAATGTCCCGTCGAAGTGCAGCTTGATGGACGCGCCCACCTGGTGCAGCGGCTCCCCCGCTTTGCTCAAAAACATCGTGATCGTATCGCCGCGTTTTTCCAGCCTCAGCCGTCCGGGATTGGCCACGGTCATCTCGATGTCCTGTGTGGTCGCGCCCTTCTTCGGCCGGTATTGCAGCGCCATCAGCCCCGATCCGTGTTGCGCCGCGTCGGCATACACGCTGTCCGCATCGAGCGTCTGGCGCAGTATCAACACCCCCTTGCGGTGCGGGTTCGAATGTCCCGTCGTGACGGGGAAAGCGATATCCGCCGTCAGCACCACGTCCCCCGCCAGCTTCTTCCACACAAAATGAAAACCGTCCGCCGTGGACCAGAGATTTGCTCCCGCCGATGTGAGAGTATAGACGCCGCTGGCAGCGTCATAAACAGCAGTGCCCGCAGGCATCACGCTGCCCACGTCCGACTGGCCTTCAAAGATGCCCAGAGACGCCCCCGCAGTTTGCGCAGGTAGCGCCGCCGGCTGAAAGCAAACCATAAGAAAAAAGGAAGAAAGTGCGGCAAAACATCGCGCGTACCGGGACAACATCAAAGCTGCCTCCATCAAAATCGCCCTGCACATGCCGGGCGGCGCAGGGCCGCATTCTCAGCGGTCCCACGCTGTTGTGTCCCAGTGCCAGAAGGCCGGCCACCTACATATTTGCGTGGCCGGCCCGCATCGACTCGTTGAACTGGGGCTTGGTGAAGTTCAGTGCGGCTTCCAGAGTCGCCTGGTACTCGGCCGCGCGAGCCAACAACTGCGGCGTGGCCGCTGCATATTCGCCGTCGAGCGTCATCAGTCCTTCGCCTGCCTCGTCGCCCGCCATGCGCAGCAGATCCTGCTCGGTGGTGTTCAGGTATTGCGCGTCGCGCGGGTCGGCAATCCACACCGGCTTGCCCTCGCCCAGCACCCCTGAGAGCCAGTACACCTTGCGCAACAGGTAGCTCAGGCGTTCGGTGTCCGTGGTCTCCGTGAACAGAAACTTCTTTTGCCACCGGCTGTAGTAGCGCGTGGTCACAGGCACAGGCTGCCGATTGCCCGACTTCACAAACTCGAGCTGCCCCAGGTCGATCACTTTGCGCACCGCGTTGTACACAAAGGTCTCCGCATAAGGTTGCTCCATGCTGGGCACAATCTCGGCAAAGGTCAGGGTAATCGAGGCGGCAATCTTGGCGTGCAGATTGTTTTCCTTGCCATCGGCCAGCGTAATCTCGCCGTGAACCAGCGATGTGTCGGCTCCAGAAGTCGAGGTATGCACCGGCCACTCGAACTTGCCGAAGGCCAGCGGCAGTCCGGCCATCGTCACATAGCACTCCGGCCGCGGATTCCGCAGCCGCTTGGCTTCGGCCGCCAGATGCGCCGTCATCGTGGGCAGCAGTTCCGGCTTGTCGAAGTTGAAGTTGCTGCTCAACTCCAGCTTTAACGTCCGCCCGGCGGCTTCGGCGCTGGGCAGCCCCAGCTCAAAAACTGTCGTGGAACGCTTGTGGGCGTCAGTGCCCTCGGTGGCGGATACCAGCACCAGGCCCGCCTGTTTGGCGGCCGCTTCAACAGATGAAACAAGATCGGATTTCAGTTCTAAAGTCATGGGGGGAATCCTGCATTAGAAGTTGATTCACAGCCATTCTAGGTCCTTGACCGCCTGAAGTTCTACCAGTGTTCGGTGCCCCACAGGGCAAACGCATCTTATTTCCGCCGTCACCTGCGGTTTTAAATCGCACTTCGATGCAGGGGCAGTTTTCGGAGGGAGCAGGGGTCTTTAGACCCCTGAATAGGACGCATGCATTGAGGGCCTTCAGGCCCGGGCTCCTTACACGGCACACCAGCTTGCGGTCAGAGACTCAGTACATCGCTGGGCTTTCCGCTAACAGAACCCGCGCCTCTATTCGCAGCGCAACGCGGCCATCGAATCCACCCTGGCCGCCCTCCGCGCAGGCAGGTAGCTCGCCCCCAGCGCCACCAGCAGCAGCACCGCGGGAACGCCCATAAAAACAGCCAAATCGTGCGGGCTGGTCCCGTAAAGCATCGCCCGGATCACCCCGGCCCCCGCCAGTGCAACCGGAACCCCCACAGCCACTCCCGCCACCGCGGGCAGCGTGCCCTTCCGCACCACCAGCGCCACCACATCCCCGTACGTCGCTCCCAGCGCCATGCGAATCCCCATCTCGTGTCTGCGTTGCCGCACCGAGTAGTCGACAATGCCGTAGATCCCGATCGCCGCCAGCAGCAGTGCAAAAACAGCAAAGCCGCTCAACAGCGAAGCCACCAATCTCGATTCCGCGAGCGAATCGCCCACCACTTCCCTCATGGTCCGAATCTTCAGCAACGGCAGATCGCCGTCCAGCCCCCGCACCGCTGTGCGCGCAGTCTCGGCCAGTTGTGCGGCATCGCCGCGGCCTCGCACCGTGATCCACATCGAATTGGAAGGCCACTGCGCGTGCGGCGCATAGACGCCTGCCATCGGTGGATTCGTCGGCTGCTGGTGATGGATACTAGCCGTCACGCCCACAATCGTGCGCCACTTGCCGTCGTAGTCATCCAGGTAGCGATGCCCAATCGGGTTTTCGTTGGGAAAGTACTGCCTCGCCAGCGCATCGTTCACAATCGCCACCGGCAGCGAGGCCTCGTTGTCCTGCTCGTTGAAATCCCGTCCGCGCAGAATCGGAATGCCCATCGCGCCAAAATATCCCGGCGTCGAAACGTTGTATTGCACCAGCGTATCCACCCAGTCCGGAGCTTTGGGCCGCCCCTCCACCTGGAACGCGCCGCCGGTCATCCCACCGGTCATAGGCAGAGTCATTACGCCGGCCGCCGCTTCCACTCCCGGAGAATTCTTCAACTGCTCCAGCAGGGAGCCGTAAAACGCGCTGACTCGCGGATCGGACGCGTACTTTGGGCCCGGCAGGTACAGCGCAAAAGTCAGAACATGTTCCACGCGCAGGCCGGTGTCCACGTCGAGCGCCAGCGCAAAGCTCTTCACCAGCAGCCCCGCGCCCGCCATCAGAATTACGGAAAGCGCCACTTCTCCCGCCACCAGCCACGCCATCAGCCGATTCCGCGAGGGCGCCCGGCTCCACGCGTTTCCATCCTCTTTCAAAATCGAGTTCGGCTCCGCTCCCGACGCCCACCACGCCGGCGCCAGTCCAGCGGCAATGCCGGTCAGCAACGAAACCGCGACAGTGAACCCCAGCACTGCGGGATTCAGATCCAGGGTCGCATCCAGCGCCAACTCCGCAGGCGCGGCCGCGCGCAGCACCTTCATCAGCCACACGGCCAGCAGAATTCCCACCCCTCCGCCACTCAGGCTCAAAAGCACCGTCTCCGTCAGCATTTGCCGCACAATGCGTCCGCGCCCCGCACCCAGCGAACTGCGAATGGCAATCTCCTTGGTCCTGCCTGAAGCCCGCGCCAGCAGCAGTCCCGAGACATTCACGCACGCCAGCAGCAGCACGAATCCCACCGCTGCAAACAGAACCCACACCAGCGTTCCCGTCCCCTCTGCCAGCGCCGCGCCAATCGGCTGCACTTTTACGCCCCAGCCCGTATTGGTGGCCGGATACTGCTTCTCCAGCCGCTGCGCGATGGTGCTCATCTCGCTCTGCGCCTGCTCCACCGTCACGCCCGATTTCAGCCGCGCCACCACCCCGTACTGGTGCTGAGTACGGCCCATTGAGGCGCTCTCCCGCACCGCCGTAAGAAAATCCCACGTCTCGATGCCGGGGAAGGCGAAGCCGCGCGGAAGCACGCCAATCACGGTGAAGTTCAGCCCATTCAGAGTCATCGTGCGCCCCAGAACCGCCGGGTCTCCGTCGAACCGCTGCCTCCATGTGGCGTACGTCAATACAGCCACCCGCGCTGCGCCGGGCGAGTCTTCCTCCGCTGTGAAGAACCTTCCTAGCACTGGCCGGATGCCCAACACACGCAGAAACCCCGCCGTCGTTAAGCCGCCCGTCATCCGTTGCGGTTCCCCTTGCCCGGTCAGCGTGTAGCCTCGGCTCTCGGGGGTAATCGCCATCGCCTCAAAGACCGCGTTTTGCTGCTGCCAGTCCAGATAATCCCGATAGCCTGTACCGCTGTTCTTCCCGCTGATGTGACGTGCATCGACAGAGAGAATCCGGTCCGGCTGCGGAAAGGGATAGGGGTTCAGCAGAAGCGCATTCACGACGCTGAAAATGGCCGTATTCACGCCAATTCCGAAGGCCAGCGTCAGAACCACCACAACGACGAAGAACGGGTTCCTGCCCAGCGACCGCACCGCGAACTTCACATCCTGCGCCAGGTGGTCGAGTGCGCTCCAGCCCCACGCCTCGCGGCTTTTCTCTTCAAGCAGCGGAGCGTTCCCAAACCGGCGTCGCGCCGCATAGTTGGCCTCGTCTCCATCCATGCCCTCCGCGCGGTTCCGTTCCG